>JACKQG010005834.1_pt1 | contig 13340 bp, 9 predicted proteins | sample 8237621 | NCBI WGS metagenome assembly JACKQG01 (sample SAMN15677084, study PRJNA649215) | marine metagenome | biome: marine; feature: Black Sea; material: saline water; isolation source: suspended particulate matter (SPM) from the Black Sea western gyre | collected 2013-06-09/2013-06-10 | depth...
CTTTATTTTGTAATAAATTTCCTTTCAAATCATAAACCTGTAACGATCCTTTAGACATCCCATCGTTGCGATAATGCACTCCGGTTAATATTTCATCACTTTTCAAAAAAAGATCACGGAAGGAATTTTTGCCTTTTAACGCCTTTGTGAAATTCAGTCTGGCGTTTGAAAGAGAATAGACTTTTAGATTTTTTTTGTCGATGACAGCAATTATGTTGAATTTTTTTGATACTTTTATCCCCCGAGGATACATAAATTGCGTGTCGATTTGTTTCTCTAATTTTCCTTCAGAATAAATTTTTAATTCTTTGCCTCGTGCTGTTACCACGAATTTGCCACTTTCAGATATGTCAAATTGATCGCATGAATCAAACCGTTCAATCTGTTGATCGCGCAGGGATAAAACGAAAAGATTATTACCAGTACCAACACCGAAATAATTACCCTCGTCTGAAAATCCGAATAAAGAAGCGCCCTTGAAATTTCGTGTAAACAAAAGGCTGCCATCTTTCGAGTAAAAATGGATATTCAATTCCTGTTTGAAATGATAACTGTGATCTAAAAAAGCAATGAAACCAGCATTGGAAATGTACAAATCCGAACCAGGTGCTTTGTCGAGAGTAAACAGCAGTTGATCTTTTTCATAAAACTTAAAATTTAACAATTCCCGGTATTCGTCACTGACTTTGCCGATGTCATATTGGCACCAGTAACGTCCATTTTTTGAGTTTGCTTTACTTTTTTTATCATATGGTTGATAGACGAATTTTCCGTTAAAAGATACATTTAAGTTTGATTCTGAAATTAGTTGAGTATTGATCCCTGACAAAATTGCAGTATTACAAAATACAAGAATCAACATGTTAATAAAAATACGATGTAGTATTTTTAGCATATTTGGATCGCTCCCTGTTTATCTACTGTTCCAGATTAATTGAAAAATTTATATACTCTGCATAAATTTGAGTCGATCAGCAGGGTCATCAAAAAATACTTCATCCGGCTCAAAATGCTCGGGATCATATTGTCCATCGAGCCATTCAATTGTTTCTTCATATTGCTCGTGATTTGGATCTTTGATGATTTGTAATATTTCTTCATACCCCCAATAACCACCACAGTCTTCTGGAGGACAGGCTCTTTTTCCATTAATACATCTGGGATAGGTAACATTTTCTTCACGGGTTAGTATCTTTTGCAGTTTAATTCTATGTTCCCAATTATCACCAAAATCGTAAGTATAATTTGCTTTCGAATTTTCAAGGCTGATATATTTAGAAATAGGCTGCTCCCATTCGTTTAAGGTTCTATCATCATCAAAATCTTCATCAGGGATTCCAATGTTCACCCTTATGCCTTTGATTGGACCTTCCATTTCAAACTCATGTAAGTGTCCATCAAACCATCCCATTGCATCTTGAATAGCTACATGCAGATCCCAAAATGAGTAATTTTCAGGTACTTGAATAACTCGCCAAATTGCCGGTTTAATAACCCGTAATTCAATTCTGAATTGGTAAATATTTTTAAAATCTTTTGCCATTTTTTTTCCTTTCTCATTAATAGTTCAAGGTAACTTTTTTAATTTAGAAAAACAAAAAAAGAATAATTAGCAATGGAAAAATTTGCTAATGTAACACATATAAAAAGTTACGGAATTATTTTTGAATATTCAAGCAAATATTTTTCATTTTTTATGTTGACAATTTAGTAGATTTGTTTTAACTTAATTTATCCAAAATAATTATAACAATCAAATTCAAGTGAGGTAAACCATGAATACAAAAAATGACCTGCTTTCACTTTCTCCCCAACAATTCATTAATTATCTCCGAAAGGAAAAAATCAAAAAATTCTACTTCGTTTATCAGCCGCAAAACAAAACAATGAAAAGCTCCCATACGCAATTACAACCAATGGCAGATTTTCTCGTTTCCGATACCCGTGATTTTATGAAACATGAAGGTTTGTTTTTTAAAGTTAGTGAGAAATATGACACATTATTGGGCGCTTCTGTCCATCGTACCAACAGGGGACAAGCAGCCGGTGGTGTACGTTACTGGAATTATGAAACGATGGAGGACTATCTGCGGGACGGCTTGCGCTTAGCCAAAGGCATGACTCGCAAAAATGCTTTAGCAGGTCTCTGGTGGGGAGGCGGTAAAGGTGTGATGGCACACAATCCGGAAATCGATAAATATGATGCAAAAATTCGTGAATATCTTTATAAGCAGTATGGCGCTTTTATTTCAACTCTCCAGGGTTGTTATGTGACCGCTGAAGATGTGGGGACCCATGTTACAGATATGGGAAATGTGTTTTCTAAAACGCGGTTTACGACGTGTATTCCAGCAGAAGTTGGCGGAAGTGGAAATCCTTCTGTCCCGACTGCCAGGGGAGTTGTTGTGGGAATGGAAGCCGGGTTAGATTTTATTGGTGAAGCTGGATTGGAAGGAAAGACAATCGCTGTTCAGGGAATGGGCAATGTGGCTGAACCTCTGATCGGGTTTTTATTTGAAAAGAATGTGGCAAAAATTATTGCTACTGACGTGAATGCTGAAATCGTTTCAAAAGTCAAAGAAAAATTTTCAGGAAATAATTTACAGGCTAATGTGGTTGACCAGAATGATGATTCAATCTTTAGCGCAGAGTGTGATATTCTTTCCCCTTGTGCCACAGGAGCAATTCTCAATCCGCGGACAATACCGCTATTAAATGCAAAAATAATTTGTGGCGCTGCTAACAACCAATTAGAAGATTCAATGTGTGATGACCGATTTTTACAAAAAAGGGGAATTATTTATATACCGGATTTTCTTACCAACAGAATGGGAATTGTCAATGCTGCAAATGAACAATACGGTTACGTTAATAATGACCCGTTTTTTGAAAGACATCTCACAAATGATTGGGAACATTCCATATACCAAACAGCGTTAAAGGTACTTAATCAGTCTAAAGAAACCGGTGAAACAACATGCCAGGTTGCCATAAAATTAGCTGATGAACTTTCTTTACAGGATCATCCGATTTTTGGTCACCGAGGAGAGCAGATTATTGCTACGCTTGTGGAGAACCATTGGCATTTAAATTGATACAGGATGCTCGGTACTGGATACTCGATACTTGATGCTTGATGCTTGTTACTAGATGCTTGATACTGGATACTTAATAATGATTTTTCAACAATGGGCTACTAAATTAAAAAATAGTATCCGCAATCGAATATCCGAAATCCAGCAATCTGAATCGAGTAACAAGAAACCAGAATCCGGAATCCAGTATCTTTTTGACTTACACTATTATTTAGCGGAAAATGATGAAATTAAATTTAAAAAAAATATGCCAGGAAAAAATCATCGTCTTTGACGGTGCGATGGGCACCAGCATACAAGAATTAAATTTATCTTTAGATGATTTTTGGGGCAATGAAGGTTGCAATGAAGTTTTAAATTTATCTGTACCAAAAGCCATTCAGGAAATACACGCATCATTTTTTGAAGCAGGATGTGATTTCATCGAGACCAATACATTCGGCGCAAGCGGTGTTGTTTTAAGTGAATATGAATTGGAAGATAAAATTTATGAAATAAATTTCAAAGCAGCCGAATTGGCGCGGGATGTTGCTAATGATTTTTCTTCAAAATCAATAAAACGATTTGTTGCCGGCAGTATAGGTCCTGGTACAAAGCTGCCATCTCTACGCCAGATCAGTTTCAAACAACTTCAGGAAGCATACATTCCCCAGATCGAGGGATTGATTGATGGTGGCGCCGATCTGCTGATCATTGAAACGTGCCAGGATTTGCTTCAATTGAAAGCTGTGGTTATCGCCGCGAATGAAATATTCGAGAAGAAAAAAATAAAATTGCCGGTTCAAGCGCAGGTTACTATGGAAACGACTGGCAAAATGTTAGTTGGTTCTGACATGCAAGCTGCCATCGTTACCATGTCACCATTGCAGGTTGATGTTTTAGGACTTAATTGCTCTACCGGCCCCAAACCCATGACCGGGCATTTGCGAACGCTCTCCCAAAATTGGAGCGGACTTATTTCTGTCATGCCAAACGCGGGGCTGCCAACAGTGGAAGATGGAAAGATGTTTTATGATTTAACTCCTGCGGAACTGGCACAGGATTTGAAATACTTTGTTACCGACCTGGGTGTGAACATCGTTGGCGGTTGCTGTGGAACAACACCGGAACACATGAAAGCTGTTGTTGAAACCGTTGGCAATCTAACTCCTGAAAAAAGAGAGCCAGTGCAACTTAAGGCAGCATCGAGTTTGTACGGGATTTCAGAATATAATGCTGAACCAAAACCTTTGATCATCGGTGAACGCTGCAATGCCAATGGCTCCAAAAAATTCAGGGAATTTCTGCTGAATGAAGATATGGAAGGAATGATTTCCATCGCGCAACAACAGGAAAAGGAGCAGGCGCATATCCTGGATATCTGTACTGCTTATGTGGGGCTCGACGAAGAAAAAACAATGAGTACCCTGGTGCAGCGGCTGAACACTGATGTGATGTTACCGTTGATGATTGATTCAACAATTCCCTCGGTTATTTATAAAACGTTACAAACAATTGCCGGGAAAGCGATCGTTAATTCAGTTAATTTTGAAGATGAAACGTTGCTCCGGAAAATTGCTGCGTTATGCAAAAAATATGGCGCAGCTTTAGTAGCGCTGACTATCGATGAAGATGGTATGGCAAAAACCGCGGAACGAAAAATCAAAATCGCGCATCGCTTGATTAAAACCCTCACAGAAGAATTTGAAATTCCTATCGAAGATATTTTCATTGATGCTTTGACATTCACCCTGGGCAGCGGCGATGAAGGAACACGCACTGCTGCTATGGAAACAATGGAAGCGATCCGGACAATTAAAGGTGAGTTTCCACAGGTCAATACTTTGTTGGGTGTTTCCAACATCTCTTTTGGGTTGAAACCGGTAATCCGGCACCGGCTCAATTCGATTTTTTTAGCGCACGCCATTGAAGCCGGTTTGGATGCCGCAATTCTGCATGCCGGGAAAATTATTCCGTTATATAAAATTCCGGACGTAGAAAGAAAATTCTTTGATGATTTGATATTTAATAATCGCACCGATTCTTATGATCCATTAATTGAGATCCTTAATTTTTACAAAGATGCCAAAGTCAAGGTTGAAGATGAAACCACATTAAAGGACATGCCAATCGAAGAGCGCCTTCAAAAACGTATATTGGATGGGAACCAGGTTGGCTTGGACGAAGATCTGAATGAATGTTTACAAACGCATCCGGCAATAAATATCATTAACAAAATATTATTGGAAGGCATGAAAACGGTTGGCGAACTTTTTGGCGCCGGGGAAATGCAGCTTCCATTTGTTTTACAGTCTGCCGAAACCATGAAAGCTGCTGTTTCTATTTTAGAGCCGCATTTGGACAAAATTGATGGAGGATCAAAAGGAAAAATTATACTGGCTACAGTCAAGGGCGATGTCCACGATATTGGCAAAAACCTGGTTGATATCATTCTCTCGAACAATGGTTATGAAGTGGTTAACATAGGAATAAAGCAAACCATTGAGTCCATTTTAAAAACTTTTTATGAGTCCAATGCGGATGCCATCGGCATGAGCGGTTTGTTGGTAAAATCAACGATTGTGATGAAAGAAAACTTGGAAACCATGAACCAGTTGGGGATTAATCCACCGGTTATGTTAGGTGGCGCTGCTTTGACGCGTAATTACGTGGAAAAGGACATGCGAGGTATTTATGAGGGAAACGTCTATTATGCCAAAGATGCTTTTGAAGGATTATCTTTAATGGATCAAATTTCCTCCGGGAAAACACCTGAAATAAAAATTACCGAGGAAATAGAATTAGAAGGAACTGTGACGTCTGCGCCTAAAAAAACAGAAAAAGGAGAAATCATTTACCCGGTTGAACCTCCGGCGCCCCCGTTTTGGGGGAAACGAATTATCAAGGGCATTCCAGTTTCCGAAGTCATTCCTTATGTGAACAAAAAAGCTTTGTTTTTAAGCCGCTGGCAGGGAAAAGCGAAATCACAAAGGCGAGCTGAATTTGAAAAATTTAAACAAGAAGTACTGGAACCGGAATTCAATAAAATTGTTGAAAAAGCGACACAAAAAGAACTGATCACCCCAACAGTCGTTTACGGCTATTTCCCCTGCAATTCAGAAGGAGATGATCTTCACATTTATGAGCATCCGGACAGCGATAATCCAATTAAAACATTTACGTTTGCACGACAGCAAATAGAAAATGGCGTTTGCATTGCTGATTATTTTTTACCGGTAAGCTCTGGAAAAAAAGATGTGATCGGCATGCAGGTGGTCACAGCCGGGAAAAAAGCTTCGGAAGAATCACAGCGATTATTTAAAAATAACGAATATCAAAAATATCTTTATTGGCACGGATTTTCAGTTGAATTTGCAGAAGCATTGGCAGAGTACTGGCACAAACAAATGCGCCGGGAGTTAGGGATTGAAGGAGAAGATTCGCTGGAAATAAAAAAATTATATACCTGTCACTATCATGGCTGCCGCTATTCATTTGGCTATCCTGCCTGCCCGAATTTGGATGACCAGGTCAAGCTTTTCCAACTTTTAAAGCCGGAAGAAATTGGTGTGGAATTAACAGAAGAGTTCCAAATGGTGCCAGAACAATCAACTTCGGCGATTATTGTGCATCATCCGCAGGCGAAGTATTTTGGGGTTTGAGATATTGTATTAAAACCAATATTACGTTTTATAGAAAAATTTTATCGGGACAAGCGTTAATGATTCGGAATGTTAGATGCTGGATTCTTGATGCTTGATCCTCCACTCCCATCCACCATCCGGAATGGAGCACCAATACCAACTCTTTAATCATTGTCAAATGTTCCAGTTTACAAATAACTTGACTGTCAACCATAATTTTAGTATATTTTAGTAATTCATCGATGGCAAAAAAAATCAAAAATTAGCATGGAGTTAAACCAATGGCTTTACCGGTACTAAAAAAAGGAAATGGTTTTACTTATGGCAATTACGTAACCTGGCCTGATGAAGAACGATGGGAACTGATTGATGGCTACGCTTACAATATGTCTCCGGCGCCATCAACAAGACACCAATTGGTTTCTATGGAATTAGGACGACAAATTGCTAATTTTTTGCTTGATAAAACCTGCAAAGTTTTTGATGCGCCTTTTGATGTTCGGCTTCCTGAAGCAGATGAAGCTGATGAGAATATTTATAATCTTGTTCAGCCGGATTTAGTAGTCATATGTGATGAAAAAAAGATAGATGAAAAGGGCTGCCGCGGCGCACCTGATTTAATCATCGAAATCTTATCGCCGGCTACCAGCGCCAAAGATATGAAGACCAAATTTGAGTTATATGAAAGGCACGGTGTTAAAGAGTACTGGATTGCTCATCCTATTGATAATATTGTATGGGTTTTTAAACTCGATAAGAAAAAGATGTACGGAAGACCAATTGTTTATTCTGAAGAAGATAAAATTACAACGCCAATTTTAAAAGGGCTTGAGATTGATCTCGGTTTAGTATTTAAAGAATGAGTCGTCTTACATTTTTACATTAAATTTGGGTGTTATCATAAAACAAATAAACCGGAGCTGATGCGATGGCTTTACCTGCAATAAAAACAGGAAATGGATTTACTTATGGCGATTATATAAATTGGTCAGAGGATGAACGATGGGAACTGATTGATGGGTACGCTTACAATATGTCTCCGGCGCCATCAACAAGACATCAAAGAATCTCAAGAAAATTAGAAAGACAAATTGACGATTTTTTGGATGATGGATCCCGCGAGATTTTTGATGCTCCTTTCGATGTTCGTCTTCCAGAGGCAGAAGAAGATGACGAAAATATTTATACTGTAGTGCAACCTGATTTAGTTGTTATTTGTGATGAAAAAAAGATAGATGAAAAAGGCTGTCGAGGCGCTCCTGATTTGATTGTTGAAATTTTATCGCCGGCAACAAGTTCCAAAGATCAGAAAATCAAATTGGCATTATATGAGAGGCATGGTGTTAAGGAATACTGGATCGTACATCCTATCGATAATATCGTATGGGTTTTTAAACTTGGTAAAAATAAATTGTACGGAAGACCGGCTGTTTATGATGAGAAGGACAAACTAAAAACGCCGATTTTAAAAGGGCTCGAGATTGATCTTGAACTGGTTTTTAAGGAATGAAAAAAATAGAGTATATTTCGCCAGGGAAATATACAAATTCGAATCTCTCATATCCAATCACCACTCACAATTAACCACTTACCAACAACTGAAGTTCAAAAACTAATTTAGAAGGATTATCTTTTCCTTATTTTTTTTCCGTTATTAAGATTTGGTGTGCTATAATTTTCAGGAGAAGCGGAAAAAAATTTCAGTGTATCACCCTCCCAATTTAGTTTAATAACATGTCGTACTTTATTCTTGTTGTCGAATGCTTATAATTTGAATAGATTTGAATCGGATGATCTTGTTGAAAATTTAGGTGTAGAGAAAATTTATAAATTTGGTAACTATTCAACAAATCCAAATATTAAAAAAATTGTTATCTCCCACCGAATTAGAACTGTCACAGAAAAAAATTAAATTTCATTTCTGTGGGAGTTCTCCTTCGGCGAACCTGTCCGCCGTTTGTTTGGTGGATCAATCTATGGCAAAAATCTACCGAAGGAAGATTCGTTTCAGTGGGAGAAATAAAACTGAACCTGAATAGTTACCTTATTTTTTATATTAAATAGCTTGTAGAATTATTTACTTTCTAATTTCCTCTCAAAAACAATCTCCCCCCGATCAACTTTCAATGACCCAAATTGCGGATTTTGTTTGAAATTATACTCATTTTTAGCATCTTCAGAAACAACCTTCTTTAGATAAAGACCTAATTCTGTCGAGGTAATATACATATCATTATTATAATCAGCCGCGCTTTTTAACCCGTTTTTAAGAATACGAGTAAAAAGCCCATCAACCGCCTGTTCGTGTTTTCCACCGGCAGCGATAATGTTACGAGAGCGTTTGTTAGTTTTATTTTTTAAGGCTTCAAAATTTATACTATTCTCCTGTGTATCATAATTAATTGAAGACTTTTCAACAATTCCAAGACCGCCGTAACAAACATCGATGATAAACAAAATATGTTTGGCAGGAGACATGAGTGATTGCCTTCTTAAATAATCCATCGAGATATTTTTTGAATCGGAGCCAAGTTTGGCATCGTGCGGTAAAAGGAACCCCACTTCCTTACCTTCCATATTTGTTACCTGGTCGCCATGACCGGCAAAGTAAAAGATGACCAGATCATTTGCGCCTACATTTTTTAACGTATCACTGATCAAGGCGCGAAGATTTTCAAAGTTTGTATTTTCATCGTAGGCAGAATATATTTTATCAAAGCTATAAGAATCTTTTAAAAGCTTTTTTATAGTTTCCGCATCACTCACCGCTAAATCCAAATCGGTTATATTCTCATCTTTGTATTTGTTAATTCCCACAACAATTGCCCATTTTTTTGTGTATCTCATTTCGTTTGCATAAGGATTGTAAAGAATGTTTACAGTATTGCTTGTTCTCGGGATATCTTTTTCATCAAAGGCAATTGCTTCGATTAAATTGTTTGCTGACTTAATATCGAAAGTCGTTTTCTTTTTATAGCTATCATCAAGTTTGCTTATGCGTACGCCGGCAAGTCCCCTGGTTGCGAATACTTTCAACGTATCAACAGGCTCGCCATTCAATTTAAAGATTATTTTTTTGATCTTTTTATAATTTTCCATTTGCACATTAACCACAACCGTGCTCGATGTTGACATTGGTTCTTGTGGAGAATTAATTGTTAAAACCGGCGCTACATTTGGATCATAATAGATCCAGATAGAATCTTCATAAGTTTTCCATTTGTTCGAAGCAATAATTTTAATATCATTTTTTCCTGTTTTTAATTTAATTCTTCTGGAAATATCAAAAACTTTAGGATCAGAAAATTTCGAATATGTCCTTTCCAGGATGTTGTTATGAATGATTTGAATTTTTTTCAATCCAATTAAATCCGATACTTGGGCAACCAGGGGGTATATCTTTCTTCTGGTTTGAATATTTGCCTCCGAAACAATTTGAATATTTGGAGAAAGCGGAAGGAAGGAGACTAAAATTCTTTCACTACGTTTTGAATTTTTTGTATGAGCAACTACTTCGATTTCATTATTGCCTTCTTTCAATAATAATTTTCCGGAAAATCGCTTACGTTTCACCTTCTTTTTTAAAGCTAATTTACCGTATAATACCTTATTTCTTTTTAACTCAATGTAGTTGATACCATCCACATGGGAGGCAACGCCACTTAACTTCAGTATCGGCTGTCGTATATCATGGTTTATCTCTGCCAGGGAAATTTCAGGGAGTATAATTGCTTTCGCTTTCGCTTTTGCATAGGAAATCCCAAACAGATGACTTCCGCTGGAAAATTGTGAAAGATCAGAACCAATGGAATATTGAAAATTATAGATTATTCCCAAATCACCTATTTTAAATTCAGTTTGTGCAAAAATGTTGCTGCCTCCGGAATTGAATTGACTGTACCCGGCAAAAATATTCAGGTTATTGTTAAAAAAACTTTTTCTGAAACCAAACTGGGTTAATGATAATTCACCTTCCATTTGAAAATCAACCTGTGGCACAAAAGAAAATTTGGAATATGATAAACCAATGTTAATAACTTTATCCCTTAATAGTCCGGATCCATTAATTGATATGTCAGGTTCATTCAAATGATCTATTGAAAAACCAAAACATAATTTTGATACCGGTTGTAAAAAGATACCGGCTCCTAAAGAAAAAGTATTTTGGCTTGTCCCGTTTTCAATTATCGGATCATTGAAATCAAATAATTCAAATTTATCGGAATCATAGCCTAAAGTTAAAAAATTAGCATTTAATCCAAAGGCAAGAATATCTTTGTAAATCTTTTGGCTGAACAATAAAGAAAAATTTCCTCGTTGAAAAATATTCGAGGTGAAAAATTGCCCGCGCAACCCAAAAGCTGTTTTTGAGCCTATTGGCTGTACATAACTTAAGTAATTATTCCTGAGATTGTCTTCTGAAAATCCTGCATGTAATATTTGAATGCCAACGTTTGCATTAGGCTTACCGATTATGGCTAACGGCGCAGGATTGTGAAATGTAATTTCAGGAGAATTATAATAACTTGAATTCAGTGTGAATAAAGATTGTGCATTTGTATTATAAAAATATAATAAGGAAAAAAGAATTAGCAAGATCAGCTTTTTTATTTTCATGAAATTCACCTCTGTTCTTTACTATGTATTGATTGATCTCAATTGCTTCATCTCATCAAAGTGATAGTGCCTTTGTGAAATGTTTCATTTTTTCTTTTCATAATATAAAGATAAACACCCGGGATCAATTCAGTACCAGTTTCATTTGTACCATCCCATTGTAAGCCAGCCCCTGTATTTTGAGTGATCTCTATTATCTTATTGCCTTTGATGTCAAAAATTGCTACAACCGTTTCGTTTATTAGCGAATCTGCAACAATAAAATTTACCACGTCGTTAAAACCATCTTTGTTCGGCGTAAATGGATTGGGAAAGACACTTAATTCTGAAACTTTAATTTTCCCGTCAATAGTCTCACAAATCATGGGTACAGTCGCCTCATTAAAAAGAGAAGCTTGTACCCAAAAAATGTCCGTCGTCTCACCAATTTGTACTGAACTTTTTATTCTGAAAACAAGTTCGAACAATGTTCCACTACCCTGGCTTAAACCACTGGCTTTCGCCATAGTAACCGCAATCTTATTTTCCTTTTGTTTCCAATCAATGAAAAAATCTTCCGCTAAATTCATTGAATCAATTCTGATAAAATCCAAATAGCCCGCATCATACTGCAAAATAAATTCGAGCCCGGCAAGGCTATCTGCATTACTCAGCGTGATAGGGACATTAACGATATTTCCGGGAGGAGCTTGTCTGTTCAATATTTTTATTGTTGCCGGGTATAATTCGGTACACAAAGAAATAAATATTAAACTCAACAAGATTTGAGTTATTGTTCTTTTTTTCATGATGAATCCTTTGTTAGAATTTCTAAATAATCAGAATTTTTGATTTTTTGAATTAGTTCCTCTGTATCAGAAATAAATCAACTATAATCTAAAATATGCTTTCGAATAACCTTATTTTTGTTTTTAAACCTTAGTAACAAACAAAATCTAAAAACACATCTACCTTATTACCTTATTTAATGAGAATAATAATAAGGTTAAAATGAGTAGGTTATCATTATTCTACTAAGGTTAAAAAGACTAAAATAAGGTTTCAAAGAAATTTAACAACATAATAATTTTGACTTCGGATACTGGTTAACGATTACAAAATTTTTATTTCAGTTTGAATGACGCGGAGAAGAATTTATTTAATTTTAAATCTTCTCTGCGCCATTAAGAAATGGAATATCAATCAATTATTTGATAAGAATCATCTTTTTAATGGATTCCCATTGATGGCTTTTTACCCTCAGTTTGTAAAAATAAACACCAGACGGCACAACTTGTCCCTGGTTATTCCGCCCGCCCCAGACAATCGAATGAGTTCCAGCATCCATACTTGTTTCTGAAAGTGTTCTGATTTCCTGCCCGTTCATATTATAAATAGCCAGCTTTATTTCGCTTGCTTCCGGCAAATCGAAACGAATGCTGGTTGTCGGATTAAACGGATTAGGATAGTTTTGAAACAGGTTAAAAGTTTTCGGTACAGCAGCGACTTCTACTATTTCCGGATTTATTTCTGTTTGAATTCGTCCTGCATCGCGACTGAACAGTCTCACTTCTTTAATCTCCAGGTCAAGATTATTTACTTCATCTTTAATCTTAAATTTTAAATAGATGATTTTACCAAGAGAATTCACCAATCCGTTAGTGTTAATTGTTGAAATTTTGACTGTTCCTGTTTCATTAAAATTTGTCGCTAATAAAGATGACGATATAACTGAAGAAGCTTCCAAAACCGAAAGCACCTGTGAATCATAAGAAATTTCAAAACCCGATGCATAAATGTCATTGCGACCATCGATTTGGATTGGGACAACGATCACATCATCTGTTTCATATTTGGCATTTCCAAATGAAACTGTTGCCATGCCAAAAGTGTTGTTTGCTATACTTTGTGTTTTTGGTAATAATGCATTAAGCGCTTCTTTGAGAATGGATAGTGCATCGCCTTCATCTATCGAGCCGTCACCTGAGAAATCAGCAGCCCATTTTTGATAGGGTGATAATTCATA
>JACKQG010005768.1_pt2 | contig 13339 bp, 11 predicted proteins | sample 8237621 | NCBI WGS metagenome assembly JACKQG01 (sample SAMN15677084, study PRJNA649215) | marine metagenome | biome: marine; feature: Black Sea; material: saline water; isolation source: suspended particulate matter (SPM) from the Black Sea western gyre | collected 2013-06-09/2013-06-10 | depth...
TTTTCTTCGCGTTCTTTGCGCCTTTGCGGTTTAAAAATAAGACGCGATTGCCCTACTGCTTGACACGCTGCGATAATGTGGGTATATTTACCTTCTATCTTGTCGTATTCGGAAATAAAGATGGTTGAAAATGTATAAAATCGACAATATCGACGTAAAAATCGTCAATTTGATCTTGGAAAATGGGCGCATGCCTGCATCTGAGATCGCTCGTCAAATTGACGGTATTTCCGCGCGCGTTGTCCGATATCGGATTGATCGCATGGTTGAGGAAGGCGTTATCAGCATCAGCGCCATCGTAAAACCAAAAGCCTTTGGTCTGGATACATACGCTGATGTCTGGATGGAAGTTGAATCGGACCAAATTCTTGAAGTAGCGAATACGTTGGTTGAGTTTGAAAATGTGACTTATGTTGCCTGCTCCATCGGCGAAACAGATGTCAGCATTCAGGTTGTTGCAAAAGATACAACCGAAATTTATCAATTCGTAACCGAAGTCGTTAGAAAAATCCCCGGTGTAAGAAAAACCATTACTTCTATCGTGCCTGTCGTGCTAAAAGATGTCTATCAATGGCGCATCCCCGAAGGCAATGCAGAAGATGAAAACGAGTAACTCAGCTTACTCTAGAGGTCATATTGGTCTCTCTTGAAAATGCATTCCAAAAACTGAGTGATAGCATCGAACGTCAACTGCCAACGTTCAACACTCCAGGTATCGCCATTGGGATAACCAACCGCGAAAATTTTTTGTACGCAAGCGTTCATGGGCTGGCCAATCAAGAATCGGGGAAAGCTCTCACGCCAGAAACACTATTCCAGATCGGCTCGATCAGCAAATCGTTTACCAGCATCCTGCTCCTGCAACTACAAGAGCAGGGCTTATTAGACATCAACGATCCTATCAAAAAATATCTCCCCTGGTTCGAGATTCAATCTAATTTTGAACCCATCACTCTGTACCACCTGATGAGCCATACGGCTGGCATCATCATGGGCAGTGACGATACCCCCGTTGCTTTCACCGAAGCCTATAGCCTGCGCCACACCAAAGCCACTGCCACGCCGGAAGAGTTCTTCCACTATTCCAACAGTGGATATAAAACGCTCGGCCTGGTCCTCGAAGCCGTGCTGGAGCAAGACATCTCCACCATCCTGCGCGAACGGATTTTCGCGCCGCTGGGGATGTCTGCCTCCCTGCCGGATTTCCGCAATGAGAACCGGCGCTTGCAGGCAACCGGCTATGCCCCCTATTTTGACGACCGACCGCTTCCGCCCGGCGGGCAGCTTGCTCCCGCTACTTGGTTCGAATCCAACACCGCTGACGGTGCCATCTGCTCTAACCCCGCCGACATGTGTCGCTACCTGCAAATGTTGTTGCAACGCGGTCATGGCCTGATTGCGCCGGAGAGTTTCGAGCAACTCATTCATCCGGTTATCTCCACAGACGATGGCCTGCACGGCGAGTACTACGGGCTGGGATTGTTTACCATGCAGTTCGACGGACATCACGTCATTGGGCACAGCGGGGGTATGGTCGGCTTCACTGCCGATATGCTGGCCGATCTGGATGCCGGGCTGGGCGTGGTGGTGCTCGCCAATGGCCCAGCCGAACCTTCAAAAATCTCGCGTTATGCCCTCAGTCTTTTTCGCGCCGCGCTGGATGGAAATGAACTTCCCGATGTTCCCGAAGACAAATTGGATAATGCGGACGACTATGTTGGCACGTATCGCTGTGGTGAAAAAGCGTTCATGCTAACATCAAGCAATGACCGCATTTTCCTAGACTTTGAATCTGCTACCGTTCCCCTGACCCTGATTGCTCCCGACAGGTTTATCGTGCCACATCCCGCCTTTGAGATGTTCACCCTGCGCATGGGGCGAGAGAACGAAAAGGTAATGGAAGCAGGCTGGGGCACGGAAAGATACGTGCGTGATGGGGTTGGGGAAGCAGCCTCTTTTGAGAGTCCCGCCGAATGGGATGCCTATCCCGGCCATTACCGGGCATACAATCCCTGGTTCAGTAATTTCAGAGTAGTGCTGCGGAAAGGAACGTTGATTTTCATCGATCCGTCGGGAGAAGAAGAACCACTTCACCAGTTAGAGCCTGGTTTGTTCCACATCGGAGATGACGCTCGTTCGCCGGAGTTCATCCGTTTCGATGTGGTGCTTAATGGCAAAGCCATGCAGGCAATTCTTTCAGGAGGTGTCTATAGCCGAACGTTTACACCATAATGAACCGTTCGCAAGTGCGCAGAGTGATGCGCGACTAATTACGGGCTACATGCCCATTCCGAAATTCTTGGAGGATGAACGATGAAACACAAACTAACGATTTTGCTGACCCTAATGATGGCGACGGTTTTGATCCTGTCGGCATGCGGTGGTGGCCAGGAAGCGCCCGAGGCTCCTGCCCCTGCCGAGCCTGAAGCCCCAGCTGAACCTGCCGATGCTCCGGCAGATGAACCCGTTACCCTGGATGTTGGCACCACATACATCTGGGATACGGCCAACCCGACCTTTGGTTGGTACGGTTACACCATCCGTTACATGATCTACGATACGCTGGTGGAAGAAATGGGCATCAGCGATTTCCAGCCCGGCTTGGCCGAGAGTTGGGATGTTTCGGATGATGGCCTGGTGTGGACGTTCAAGATTCGCGAAGGAGTCAAGTTCCATGATGGCACGGTCTGTGATGCCAATGCCGTGGCCTGGAGCCTGAATTGGACGCTCGAACAGGATGTTGAGACCTTCGCATTCTATCTCTACAATTTCGAAGAGATTGTGGCATTGGATGACACCACGCTGCAAGTCACGCTTTCTTCGCCCGTCGGCAATATGGAATACCTGCTAATGTATGTGTGGATTATGCCGGAAAGCGTCTGGGGCGAAATGGACTATGACGCAATGATGGAGTTCGAGGATCTGTCCGCTGCTATTGGCACCGGGCCATACATCTTGAAGGAGTGGTCGGAAGGCGAGTACCTGATCCTGGAAGCTAACAAGGATTACTGGCGCACCACCCCGGTCATCGATCAGATTATATATCACGAGTATGCAACAGAAGATGCAGTCGTACAGGCTCTCTTGGCTGGTGAAATCGATGTGACTGATACTGATTCCATTCCGGCCACCGCTATCCAGACATTGCAAGATGCTGACAACGTTGAAGTACCCATTATGGGCTCGACCACCATTGATGAATTGATCATTAACTCACATGAAAATGGCTCGCAGCCCGCCAGCCTGTGGGATCCGGCTGTGCGCCTGGCAATGGCCTATGGCATCGACAAGCAGCAGATCGTCACCGTGGCTTATCTTGGTTATGCGGACGCGCTTGGCCCGGTCGTGCCCGCCTCGATGGGTGACTGGCACAACAGCGACATTGTAGACATCCCCTTCGATGTTGCCGCGGGTAACAAGGTGCTGGACGATGCCGGTTACGTGGACAGCGACGGCGATGGTATTCGCGAGTATTCGGATGGCAGCCCATTGGAGTACCGCTTCTATGGCACCGACGACTCCACCGTGGCCCGCATCATGGAAATCATCGCAGATGGGCTGGAGCAGGTCGGCATTTCCGCCCCGCCCACCCTGATGGATGAGGACAGCTTGATCGCCCTCTATCCAGCTTTCGACTTCGACCTGGTTTACTGGGGCTGGGGGCTTGATCCTGATCCCGACTTCGCGATGCTGATTTTCACCTGTGACCAGCGTGAAGAAGGCGGCTGGAGCGACAGCGGCTACTGCGATGAAACCTTCGAAGAGAAGTATGTCGAGCAGGGCATCACCGTTGATCACGAGGCGCGACGCGCCTTGATCTGGGAGATGCAAGAGCAACTCTTCAACGATAGACCCTACATCTTGCTGACCAATGCCAAGAACATCCAGGCATACCGCAGCGATCTTTTCACCGGTTTCGGTACCGCCACTGGTGATATCCTGTGGAAAGCAGCACTGTTACAGGGTAAGCCAGCTCGATAACCAATCAAGCATTGCAAGGGCGGCCATTGGCCGCCCTTGCAGAAAGATACTGATGCAGCGTAGCGATTATTTAATCCGAAAACTTTTTTTTGCAGTTGCCACCCTGCTGGCGGTGATTGTATTCAATTTTTTCCTTTTCCGCATCCTGCCCGGCGATCCGGTTAAATTGATTGTCCATAGCCCGCGCATGACGACTGAATCACAGGAACGTATCAGGGTGAACTTTGGGCTGGATAAACCCGTCTGGTTCAATGAGGAAGGTTACCAGGAAGCAGGCCTGAAGGGTGCGTTCGACACACAGTTCACGGCTTATATCCGCAACCTGCTCAAAGGTGACCTGGGTATTTCATTTTCCACGCGCAAGGATGTCACCGAACTGCTCAAAGAACGCGTCTGGCGGACTGTCGTACTGGTCGTTCTGGGTGAATTTCTGGCGATCTTCCTGGGCATCGCGCTGGGGATGATCGCAGCCTGGCGGCGCGGCACTAGCCTGGATACCGGAATTTTGCTTTATGGATTATTTACCTGGGCTATGCCGACTTTCTTCTTTGGCATCATCCTTTTAATGATCTCCGGTGGACGTTTTCCCATTGGTGGGATGGTCACCCCCGGCCTCAAACCGGAAGATGGCCTTGCTTATTGGAAAGATGTAGGGTGGCATCTGATACTGCCTACGCTAACGCTGACGATTCTCTACCTGAGTGAATATATGCTTATCATGCGCAGCAGCGTGGTCGAGGTGCTGAGCGAAGATTTCATTCTGACAGCCAAGGCCAAGGGCATGAACGCCTTTCAGATATTTCGCGACCATGCCTTGAAGAATGCCATGCTACCAATGGTCACCATCATCGCGCTCACACTGGGATACACCGTTGGTGGCGCTATCCAAGTGGAGACTGTTTTCTCCTGGCCGGGCATCGGGCGTTTGATGTTCGATGCTGTGCAAAAACGCGATTATCCCGTGCTGCAGGGCACGTTCTTACTTCTGGCCGTCAGCGTTATTATCGCCAATCTTGTCGCAGACCTGCTCTACGCCACGCTCGATCCGCGCGTGAAACCAGATTAGGGAAGGATTATCATGGAATCACAAAACCGAATCTGGACAACCTTCCGCAAAAAACCGATGGCGCTGGTAGGCATGGGTATGCTGGCCGTTGCGCTCATCATGGCCCTTTTTGCGCCCTTGCTGGCGCCCTATGACCCCAACGAACGTGTGGATGTAGTGCCTTCTGACATCTTGGCCCCGCCAGGAGAAGGACACCTGCTTGGACGAGATGATGCCGGGAAAGATGTACTCAGTTCCTTGATCTATGGTGCGCGCGTTTCGCTGATCGTCGGCTTTGTCTCTTCTTTCTTCTCGATGTTCATCGGGACCACCGTCGGCCTGACGGCTGGCTACTATGGTGGACGGGTCAGCAACGCGCTGATGCGCTTCACCGATTTCCTGATGGTCATCCCAGACTTGCCGCTGATGCTGGTCATCATCTCGGTCTGGGGGCGTGGCCTGTGGAAGATCATCCTTGTCATCAGCATCCTGTACTGGACATATACTGCCCGGTTGGTGCGTTCGCAAGTACTCTCGATCAAAGAGCGGCAGTTCGTGCTGCGCGCCCGTGCGCTGGGGGCCAGCAACTACCGCATCATCGTTCGGCATATCCTGCCGCAGGTTATGCCGCTCATCATCGCGCAAGCCGTGCTGGATATTTCGTCCTCGATCATTGCCGAATCCACGCTTAGCTTCCTCGGCCTGGGCGACCCCACGTTGATCAGTTGGGGCATGATGCTGAACTTTGCATTCGAGCGCGCTATCAGCCGCAAGGCTTGGTGGTTCCTGCTCCCACCGGGGATCGCGATCGTGTGGGTCAGCCTGGCAATCATTTTGATCGGTAATGCGCTGGAAGAGATCGTCAATCCGCGCTTAAAGACACATCACCTGTTCAATCCCCGCAATATGATTTCGTTGATGTTGGCAAAACCACTTTTAGTGGAGTCTGAATCCCCACCGGAGGTGACTCCATGACCACGCTGGAAGTGCGCGGCCTTTCGATTAACTATCTGACCGATGATGGCGTCGCCCTGAATGCAGTCGAAGGCCTAACCTTCTCGCTGGAGCAGGGGCGTTCGCTGGGGCTGGTTGGCGAGAGCGGCTGCGGCAAGACCACAGTCATGCTCAGCCTAATGCGTCTGCTGCCTGAGGCCGGGCGTATCGTCAATGGGCAGGTTTTTTTTGAAGGTCGAGACTTATTACAGATCAGCGAAGGCGAGATGCAGGCCGTGCGCTGGAAAGATGTCTCGATGGTTTTCCAAGGCGCCATGAACGCCCTCAACCCTGTGCGGACGGTTGAAAGCCAGATCATTGAAGCCATGCAATTACACAATGTCGTCAACTCAAAGCAGGATGCCCGCAAACGCGCCGGGGGACTGCTCGAACTGGTCGGCATCACGGCTAACCGTGGCAAGCAGTACCCGCACCAGTTCAGTGGTGGGATGCGCCAACGTGCAGTCATCGCTATGGCTCTGGCCTGTAATCCACGTATCCTGGTCGCGGATGAGCCTACTACCGCGTTGGACGTGATGATTCAGGCCCAAATCATCGAACTGCTCGAAGAATTACAGCGCGAGCTTAACTTGTCCCTGGTGCTGGTTACGCACGATCTTGGCGTAGTGGCTGAAATGTGCGATGATGTGTTGGTCATGTACGGTGGAACGGTGGCCGAATACGCCAGCAGTGACACTATATTCAACAATCCGGGGCATCCGTATACTCAGCGTTTGCTCAAAGCCTTCCCGGATATTGCCGAACCCGGCTCTGACCTGGCCTCTATCCCCGGCAACCCGCCGCGACTGGATAGCCTGCCGCCCGGTTGCCGTTTTGAGCCGCGTTGTCATGTCGGCAACGGTGAACCAATATGCTTAGAGGCGCTGCCGCCGTTGGTTGAGATCGAGCCGGGGCATTATGTCGCTTGCCATCTTGTGAAGGGGAAGTAGCCATCATGGAAAAAATACCCATCCTTCGAATCGAAGACCTATACAAACAATTCCCGGTCACGCGCAAGTTCATAGACAGGATAAAGCGAAGTCCAAAACAGGTTGTGCATGCGGTGGACGGTGTCAGCTTTACTGTGGCACAGGGCGAGATCCTGGCGTTGGTTGGTGAGTCCGGTTCGGGGAAGACCACCGTAGGTATGAATGTTCTGGGCTTGCAAGTACCCACAAAGGGGCGCATCCTGTTTGATGGGCATGATGTGTCCGATTGGGCAACAGGCAGGCTCAGATCCGGGAAGAACGGAGATGGACTCGGTCGCTTGAGCCGACGCAAACAAATCCTGTCCCTGCGCCGACGTGCACAAATGGTTTTCCAGGATCCATACGAATCCCTCAATCCTCGCCAGACCATTTGGGAGATCGTGGTCGAACCACTGGAAATCCACAACCTGGGGCTGCGCGCAAACGAGAAAGAAGCCCGTGTGCGCGCAGCGCTCGAAGACTGCGGACTGGCCCCGGCAGACCATTTCTGGAGCCGCTACCCGGACGAGCTTTCGGGCGGTCAACGTCAGCGCGTAGTGGTTGCGGGGGCATTGGTGTTGGAGCCGGAACTGCTGGTGGCCGATGAGCCGGTTTCGATGCTCGACGTGTCCATCCGCGCCGACATCCTGACTTTGCTGCAATCCCTACGCAAGGCGCGCGATATTACCATCATCTACACAACTCACGATCTGGCAACCGCCGGGTATTTCACCGACCGCATGGCGGTCATGTACCTGGGCCGTGTGGTGGAACTTGGCCCCACGGTGGAAGTGCTCAAAGAGCCGCGCCATCCGTATACGCAGGCATTGGTCTCGGTCGCGCCGGTGCCCAATCCGCGTAAACGCCGCCAGCGCGTCATCCTGCAAGGTGAAGTGCCCAACCCGATTGACATACCCAGCGGCTGCCGTTTTCATCCGCGCTGCCCGATTGCAACGGATGAATGTAAAAAGACCGACCCGCCGTATGTGGAGATTTCTGCGGAGCACGAGGCGGCTTGTTTGAAGATATAGGTCCTGTAGAAGAGATAAACCACTGAGACACAGAGCCGCTGAGATATTGGTGAAAAAGTTTCCCGAAAAAACTCTGTGTCTTTGTAACTCCGTAGTGAAAAAAACAGAAATAATATGAACATCCTAAATTTCCTAAGCGACAATGAAATCGAATCCATGCATCAGGCAACCCTGCGCATCCTGAACGAAGTCGGCATCATCTTGACCCACCCTGGCGCGCGCCAGATGCTGACCGACGCAGGCGCAACCATTGAAAATGACCGCGTCTGCTTGCCGCCTGAACTGGTCGAGGACTGCCTGGCCAAATGCCCGCCGCAAGTCACTGTGCGCGGGCGCAATGGTGCGATTAAAACCATCGGCGATGGCTTGCTCAACTTCCACAATCTGGGTGGCGCGCGGGATATCCATAACCCAGCAACCGATGAGCATCGCTTCGCCGTCTTGCAAGACGTACGTGATGCTACCCGCCTGCTGGATGCCCTACCCAACTGTAACACCATAAATCCCTTCTTCACCCCCTCCGATGTGCCGGGCGAATTGATGTCGCTGGCGATGTACCGCCACGCCATGCCCTTCACCACCAAGCCCTTGCAAGGCCCCGGCGTGCAAGTTGCCGAAGAAGTGAAATACGCCGTGCGCATGGCCGAAGTGCTCGGCCCCGCCTCCGAAGTGCTGACCCTGAGCGTTTCGCCCGTCAGCCCGCTGGCCTTCCCTGACCACGAAGTCGAAGCCATACTTGAGATCGCCCGACAGGGCATCCCCTTTGCGCCGCTGCCCTGTCCTACCGCTGGGGCGACTGCACCCTTCTCCATCGCTGGAGCCATTGCCCAGCAGGCCGCTGAAGTGCTGGGCTCGCTGGTGTTGGCGCAACTCGCTCACCCCGGATTGCCGCTGGTCTTCTGCGGACGCCTGGCCATGATGGATCCGCGCACCGGCATCGCCATCTGGGGTGGGATTGAGATGGGACTCGCATCCGCCGGGACCGTGCAGCTTGGTCATCGTTATGGATTGCCGGTCAACGTTTACGGCTTTTCGACAAATTCCCACTCCCTCGACATTCAGAACGGCTTCGAGCGTGCGCTCAACGCAGTCATCCCGGCGCTGGCCGGTGCGGATGAACTTTCTGGCATTGGCGAGATGGAAGCTGGTTCGCTCAGCACCTATGCCCAGATGGTAGCCGACAACGAGTTCGCGGGCAGCATCCATCGCGTGCGGCGCGGTTTCGTTGCCGATGAAGATACCCTGGCGGTGGACGTGATTGCAAAGGTCATGAATGGCAGCCGCAACTTCCTTGACCAGAAGCACACCGTGAAGCACCTGAGGGGCGGTGAGATGTTCATCACCCAACTGGCCGAGCACGGAAGCTGGGAAAGCTGGGATACGGGTGGTCGCCGGGGTTTTGCCGAGCAGGCTCAGGCCGAGTCCGAACGTATTTTGCGCGAGCATCAGGTTGAGCCGCTAAGCGAGTTTCAATCCAGAGAGCTGGACGTTATCATGGCATCCGCTGAAAGGGAATTGGTGAAATCATGAAACCCGAAAACTACTTGGATGCCCTGCTCACGCTGCCGGGCATCGACGACGAACTCTGGCCGAAGGTCTCCCGTGACGGTAAGTGGGTGGCTTGGACGTGGTTCCACACCGGCCCGGCGGCAGATGTCTACGTGGCGCCCACCGACGGCTCGGAACCGCCCACCCGCCTGACAGATACCAATCAGAACACGTTCCTGGTTTCGTGGACACCAGATAGCCAGGCCGTTATTGTGGAGCAAGACAAAGACGGCGACGAGCGTGTGCAACTATTTCGCGTTGAGCTCGCATCGCCCCTGACCCTGAACCCGCTGACCGAACCCGAGCCGAATTACTACATCCGTGGCGGTACACTGCATCCCCGTGAAAACTGGCTAGTATACGCTGCCAACAGACATCCTGAGACTGGCGAAGAGCTAGAAGAAACCTATATTTATCGGCACGAATTCGACGGCGGCGAGCGTATCCCGTTGGCACGCCAGGATGTAGGCGGTTACACCGAAGCCAAATTGAATGCGCAGGGCACGCATATCCTGTACTTCCGCAATGACCTGCACCCTGCGGGACGGCAGATCTGGCTGGTGGGCATTGACGGCTCGGATGACCACGAGGTGTTTAATTTTGGTGAGAAACGAAAAGTATTTGCGGAATGGCATCCCGATGGAGAGCGTGTTCTAGTGCTGGCCGAAGCGGACACTTACCGCAGGCTCGGCATCTGGACTTTAGGTGGAACAGATGTGCGCTGGATTATCGACAACCCATCCCGTGATATTCAATTCGCTTTTGTGCCTGAAGGTTGTGACGAAGCTGTGGTTGTGGAAAATATTCAAGGACGCGTGCACAGTTCATTTTTAAACCTTGAGAATGGGTATGAAGTTTTCGTATCCGCCCAAAAAGGCAACCTCATTCCTTTGGCTCCCACGCCGGACGGCGCATGGGTTGGCTTCTACTATAGCGCCCGCCAGCCGGGAGATGTGGTGCGCTTTGAGCGCGAGAACCCAATTCCAGAGAAATTCGTCACACTGACGCGTGTGTGGGAACGCACATCACTAAAGCCCGAACAGCTTGCCCCGGCAGAAGATTTTCGCTGGAACTCGGTGGACGGCCTGTTTATCCACGGCTGGCTGTATCGTCCATCAACCGAAGCTCGCGGGACGATTGTCTATGTGCATGGCGGGCCGACCTATCACAGCCCAGATTTTCTCAATGCCCAGATCCAATTCTTTGTGAGCCAGGGCTTCAACGTGCTTGACCCGAATTATCGTGGCAGCACAGGCTATGGGCTGCCTTTCCAGCAATCCATTCTGGAAGACGGCTGGGGCGGCCGTGAACAGGAAGACCTGCGTACGGGCATCGAAGCTTTAGTCGAAGCAGGCATCGCCGAAGCAGGCAAGATCGGCATGACAGGCACATCCTACGGTGGATACTCCTCTTGGTGGGCCATCACTCACTTCCCGATAGAGATTGTCGCTGCGGCAGCTCCCATTTGTGGCATGACCGATCTGGTTGTGGACTATGAAACCACCCGCCCGGATATTCGTCCGTACAGCGAAGAGATGATTGGCGGCAAGCCGGATGAAGTTCCGGAGCGATACTACGAACGTTCCCCTATCCATTTCGTGAAGAATATCAAGGGCAATTTACTTATCATTCAGGGTGGGCAGGATCCCAACGTCACGCCGCAGAATGTGGAGGATGTGGTCAAAGCGCTCAAACAGCATGACATTGTATATGAGCGGCTTACTTTCGAAGATGAAGGGCACGGCATCTATAAGGTAGAAAATCAACGCACTCTCTATTTGCGATTGGTCGAGTTCTTTGAAAAAGCTTGTTCTTAGGGCTTTGAAAAACGATATGGGAGCCAGCAATTTATCACATCTCAGGAGCATAATCAACTTGCCCCGGTGATTTCCGGGGCAGGTTTGTATTATCAGGAGAATCAGTATGACTCAGTTAGAAAATCTTTCTGAAACGTTTGTTCACTCCAAACCTCCACCGTTGGTCCGAGTATTTGGAACCTATCGTGAAATGGGTCAACAAATAGGTGAATCGCGTCGTGAAAATGTACGGCACAGCATCGAGAATGCACGTAAATTGTTGCAAGCAGCTTATCAAGAGTTGGAACTAACGTGGGAAGGCGCCCAGATCCAGGCACGTAAATATTTGCCATTTGCTCAGGAACATTATCCGCAGTATGTTGATGAGATGCAGGGGATGGCAGAAGGCGCTAATATTTCCTTCGACGAACTGGTTGTATTGAATGTAATGGAAGCTGTAACAATAGACGCTTTACATCTGACGCGTTGTACCAGTATGGCCGTTAGTGACGAGTGCACAGCAGACGGTCATGTTTTAGCGGCCCACAACGAAGATTGGATTCCTGATGACGAAAATGATGTTTTTGTCATCCAGGCCAAACCAAAGGATGCCCCCCCTTATTTAGCGATGACTTATGGTGGTTTAATTCCCAATATTGGGTTTAATGCCCATGGGATTGCGCAACTGATCGATACTGTATATCCGAATGATTCCCGTATTGGCATTCCCAGGCTGGTGGTGTCGCGTGCTGTGCTGGCGGCCAAGACACCTGGCGGTGCGATCAAACGGACACTCATTCCGCATCGCGCTGCAGGCTACAATCATCTAATCGTTCATGAAAGCGGAGAAATTTATAGTGTAGAAGTATCCGCGCGACGTTTTTCCATCATCTATAATAAGGATGGATACGTTGTGCATACCAACAACTACCTATCGGCAAATATGCAGGAAATCGAGAATGAGCCGGAAGAGCTGATCTCATCCCGCATTCGTTATTTTCGAGCTTTGCGATTATTGAATCAATCTAAAAGGCATACGATCCAATCTCTTCAAGCCATCCAGCGCGACCATGTTAATTATCCGAATTCAATCTGCAAGCACGACTTTGGCGAAGGGCATCTGCTAGATAGCGAAAAGACCATCAATGCGATGGTGATTGACCTGACCGCCCGCGAGATGCACATTGCCTGGGGAAATCCCTGCAAAAACTCCTATCACACTTACCATCTCGACGATTAAACACAAACTACCATTCTAGGGGAAATGTGCGCTCCACCAATTCTCAACCGGCAAGTATCGCGTTAGATATACTCGGAAACGAAAAACACAACATAACGCATACGGGGTTCACCTTCAATGACCAACAATTTCACAGAAAAAGCCAACTTTATCTGGCAGGTAGCCGATGATATTTTACGCGGGGCTTTCAAGGCGCATGAAAAGGCGATGTGATTGTTTGCGAGAGACTCATGCAAGAGTTAAGTTCCTCTCGCTGGAGCCTCTGCTAGGCCCTTTGTATACCCTGAACCTGATAAATATGGATTGGGTGATTGTGGGAGGCGAATCAGGCCCTAAAGCGCGCCCGCCAAACCCTGTTAACACCAATAGCGCTCATTTCACCAACTCGAAGAAGTACAAGCCCGCCGCACCCTCGGCGATGATGCGTTTGCCATCCGGGGTTATGGCACAATAAGGATCAATTCACGCTGCGGCGGGCAGAGATATTCGACGCCGTTCTCGGTGGCGAGTACATCTTCTTCCAGACCGATATATCCGTAGCCTTCCACCATCAGGCCGGGTTCGATGGTATAAACATGCCCAATGTGTTTGGAGATACGACGAAAGAACTCCGAGATTTCAAAAATATCGGAGTTCTAGATGAAAGAAACCTGACTAGCGCTTCACGGCGCCTTGTACAATGTCATTGGCGAGGTTGGCCTGATTATAGTCGAGGCCGCCGGGGTCTACCATGCCGC
>JACKQG010005835.1_pt1 | contig 13339 bp, 9 predicted proteins | sample 8237621 | NCBI WGS metagenome assembly JACKQG01 (sample SAMN15677084, study PRJNA649215) | marine metagenome | biome: marine; feature: Black Sea; material: saline water; isolation source: suspended particulate matter (SPM) from the Black Sea western gyre | collected 2013-06-09/2013-06-10 | depth...
AAATCGCCAAGCATTATGGCGTGGAAAGCCCGATGATTCTCAAGATGATGCGCGACATGCACGCCGAGGCCAAGAGCCATATGAGCGTGGTGGAGGACGACATCATCGTCCGTATCCACGCCACCTATCAACACAAGCGCGAGCTGATGCGCATCAACTACGCCGAGGCCCATAACATGGACCCGGAGAAGCTCAAGCACGTCGCGAGCTTCATGCCTCTGGTAATGCCGCAGCCGCCCGATGAGCCGGAAAAGGAAAAGAAGCCGGCCAAGAAGAAGGTCGCCAAGAAGAAGGCCACCAAGAAGAAGACGACCAAGAAGAAGGTCGCCACCAAGAAAGCGGCGACCAAGAAGAAGGCGGCTCCCAAGAAGAAGGTGGCAAAGAAGACGACCGCGAAGAAGGTCGCCGCGAAGAAGGCCGCGCCCGCGGACGAGGACGCGCCGAAGACCACGACCGAGAAGCCCGTGCGCCGGGCCCGCATCATCAAGAAGGCCGACGTGGAGGCCTCCAAGGCCGAGGCGGAGGCCGAAGCCAAGCTGGCGGAGGACGCCGCTGCGGCCGAGGATCTCGAGGCCGGGATCCTCGAGACGAGCGACGGAACGCCCGGCGTCAAGGCGGGCGAGGTCGAGGAGACGACCGACGCCGGCGAAGCCGCGCCCGAGACCCCCGTGAAGTCCGACGCGCCCAAGGAGAAGAAGGCCGCGCCGGTCAACAAGCGTCCGCGGCGCACCGCCAAGATCATCCGCATGGGTGATGGCGTGGTGACGACGACCGACGGCAAGACGCAGCCGAGCCGCCGGCCCCCCCGTGGCGACAAGGGCGGGACGCCCGAGCAGACCTGGAACTGGGGCGAGGTGCGGCGTGACCTGGCCGGGCGCAAGGGGCGCATCGGGTCGGAGGTCAAGGACTCGGTGCGGGAATCCGTGCAGGCGGCCATGCAGAAACGCCAGGAAATGCGCGGCCAGCAACCGGAGACGAGCCGCAAGCGCCGTCGCAAGAAGAAGAAGGTCGACGAGGTCGCCGTGGCCCAGAGCGTCAAGCAGACCCTGGCCCAGCTGGGCGGCACCAAGGGCGGCAAGCGCAAGCACAAGAAGTCAGTCGAAGCCGAGGAGAACGGTGAGGTCATGCATATGCTGAGCGTGACGGAATTCGTCACGGTGCAGGAGCTGGCCGAGAAGTTCGAGGTGCCGGCCCGCGACCTCATCGGCAAGCTGTTCGGCATGGGCCTGATGGCGACCATGAACCAGAGGCTGGACAAGGACCAGATCGAGCTGCTGGCCGAGGAGTTCGAGAAGGACGTGGAGTTCCTCTCCGAATTGGGCGAGGACGAGCTCGTACGCGAAGTGGTCGACCCGGAGGACCTGGAGAAGCGGGCCCCCGTGGTGACCGTCATGGGTCACGTGGACCACGGCAAGACGTCGCTGCTCGACTACATCCGCCACGCGAACGTGATCGCCGGCGAGGCCGGCGGCATCACCCAGCACATCGGCGCCTACCGCGTGATGACGCCGGGTGGACCGATCACCTTCCTGGACACCCCGGGCCACGAGGCCTTCAGCGCCATGCGTGCGCGCGGCGCCCAGGTGACCGACATCGTGATCCTGGTGGTCGCGGCCGACGACCGGATCATGCCCCAGACCATCGAGGCCATCAAGCACGCCAAGGCGGCCGGCGTGCCGATCATCGTCGCCGTGAACAAGATCGACCTGCCCGGCGCGCGGCCCGAACTCGTGAAGCAGGACCTGCTCAACCAGGAGATCGTGGTCGAGGAATTCGGCGGCGACGTGCTCTCGGCCGAGATCTCGGCCAAGAAGGGCACGAACATCGAGAAGCTCCTGGAGCTGGTCCATCTGCAGTCCGAGGTCCTGGAGCTTCAGGCCTCGAGCCAGGGGCTGGCTCTCGGCGTGGTGGTCGAGGCGTCGAAGGAGCCCGGTCGCGGCGTCCTCTTCACGGTGCTTGTCGAACAGGGCACGCTGCGCGTGGGCGACAACTTCCTGGTGGGTCTGCAGGACGGCAAGGTACGCGCCCTGCTGGACGAGCGCGGCGACGCCATCGAGGAAGTGGGCCCCGGCGAGCCCGCGGTGGTCCTCGGCGCCAACGACGTACCGCTGGCGGGGGATCGCCTGCACGTGCTCGCCTCGGAGCGCGAGGTGCGCGACATCGCCTCGAAGCGCCGCCATCTGCAGCGCGTGCAGCAGTTCTCGGCGCCCGTCAAGACGATCACCCTGGACAATCTCGCCGAGCTGGTGGCGGACAAGGACATCAAGGAGCTGCCCCTGATCGTCAAGGGCGACGTGGCCGGTTCCGTGGAAGCCATCTGCGATTCGCTGCTGCAGCTGAACACCGAGGAAGTCCAGGTGAAGATCGTCCACAAGGGAGTCGGCGCCATCAACGAGTCGGACGTCCTGCTGGCCGCCAACACGGGCGCCATGATCGTGGGCTTCCACATGCGCCCGGGCGCGGCGATCATGGATGCGGCCGATCGCCAGCACGTGACCATCGAGAACTTCGACATCATCTATGAGGTCGTCGACACCATGAAGAAGGCCATGGCCGGCCTGCTCGGCGCCATCCGGCGCGAGGTCAGCACCGGCTCGGCCGAGGTGCGGCAGGTGTTCCGCATCCCCAAGCTGGGCTCGGTGGCGGGTTCCTACGTGGTCGAGGGCACGATCATCCGCAACTCGCTGGTACGGCTGGTGCGCGACGAGGTGATGATCTTCGAGGGTCGGATCAGTTCGCTCAAGCGCTTCAAGGACGACGCCAAGGAGGTCCAGGCGGGCTACGAGTGCGGCATCGGCCTGGAGAACTTCCACGATCTGCAGGACGGCGACATCATCGAGACCTACCGGATCGAGGAAGAGCAGCGCACGGAGCTCTGATCGACGATGGATCCCTACAAGCTGGAGAGACAGGGGTCGGCCATCCGGAAGGTCCTGGCCGACCTGATCGCGACCGAGGTCAAGGACCCCCGCGTGGGGTTCGTGTCCGTCGGCCGCGTGGCGCTCAACCGCGATCAGACCGTGGCCGAGGTCCTCGTCTCGGTGATCGGCGACGACGGCGAGCGCCGGAGCAGCCTCGCGGGCCTCAAGAAGGCGCGCGGTTTCCTCCAGGGACGACTGAGCGACATCCTGCGACTGCGCCACACGCCCGACCTGCGCTTCGTCTACGACGACTCGCTGGACTGGGGCCTCAGCGTGGAGGGGATCCTGGAAGACCTGTCCGAACAGGGCGAGTTCGAGGACGAGGCGACGCGCAATCGCAAGCGCGATCTGGCCTCGCTGGAACCCCCGCCCGACCTCATGCGGGCCATCGGCGCCGGCCGGCGCTTCTGGCTCGTGCCCCACTGGAATCCCGACCCCGACAGCATGGGTTCCGCGCTGGCCCTGGCCGAAGCCCTGCGCGCGGCGGGCAAGGAAGTCTCGGTCTTCACCTACCCCGATCCGCCCCACGGTTTCGCAAGCCTGCCGGGCTACGACGAGGCCGTGCCCGCCGAGCAGGCCCCCGCGCTGCTCTCCGAGGCGCCGCCGGACGTCCTGATCATGTGCGACTGCCACCACGTCACACGCGCGGGGGACGACCTGGGCGCCCTGCTCACGGCTGTCGACGAGGTCTGGTGCATCGACCACCACATGGTCTCGGACGGGCCGGCGCCGTTGCCGGGATGGATAGAACCGCTCGCGAGCTCGGCCAGCCTGCTGATCCTGCGCGTCGTCGAGGCCCTGGCCGCCGGCCAGGTCCCCGGTGCGGATCCCTTCGCCATGACCCCGGACATGGCCACCAACATCTACGCCGGCGTCTACGCGGATACCGGCGGCTTCCGCTTCCCGAACGTATTGCCCATGACCTTCGAAGCGGCGCGACAGCTCGCCGCCGCGGGCGTGGACACGGCCGAGGTGGCAGAGAGGATGCTGCACCAGCGGTCGCAGAACGCCACCGAGCTGCTCAAGCACGTGATGGCCACCTTCGCGTTCCACGACGGAGGGCGCATCCTGTCGCTGCGGGCCGACGGGGACATGATGTCCGCCACGGGCACCTCCATGTCCGACACCGAGGGCCTCATCGGCCTGGCCTCCGGCACGGCCGGCGTCCGCTTCGTCGTCTTCCTCAAGGAACGCGAGGACGGCCGCTGGCGCATCTCGCTGCGCGCCCGCGAGGGCGGCGACGTGCAGCGCGTGGCCGCCCGTTACGGCGGGGGAGGCCACGTCCTGGCCGCCGGCTGCACCATCGACGGCGATCACCGGGAGATAATCGAAGAACTGGTGGCGGCCCTGTCCGAGCAGCTGCCCCGATGACCGGGCGCGAGCCTGGACGCGGATCGCCGGAGCAGACCGGAGCCCCGCCGCACAGGGGATTCCTGCTCATCGACAAGCCGCGGGGCGTCACCTCCCACGACGTCGTGGAAACGGTTCGCCGCGCCCTCGCCCCGGGACGCCGCCGCCGCGGCGCGGGGCGCTTCCGCTGCGGCCATGCCGGCACGCTCGACCCCCTGGCCACCGGTCTCCTGCTGGTCCTCTGCGGTCCCGAGACCCGCCTCGCGCACTTCCTGCTCGGACTGGACAAGCGGTATCTCTTCACCCTGAGGCTGGGTGCGGCCACCGACACGCTGGACGCCGACGGGGAGGTCACCGCCACCGGCGACGCGGACCGGGACGCGGAGGACGTCGCCCGCGTGCTCGACGGCTTCCGGGGCGGAATCCAGCAGGTTCCGCCGATCATCTCGGCGCTGAAGCGGGGTGGCCGACCCCTCTATGAGCTGGCTCGCGAGGGCGTCGAGATCCCGGATCCGCCCGCCCGCCAGGTGCGTATCCATGCCCTCGAGACATGCGGGCCGGCCCGGCCCAGCACCGACGACACGGGTGAGGTCTGCGATGTCGACCTGGCGGTGCACTGCTCCAGAGGCACCTACGTGCGGTCGCTGGCCCGCGACATAGCCGCCGCCCTCGATTCGGTGGGACACGTGCGCGAATTGCGCCGGACGAGCGTGGGATCTTTCCAGGTTGCGGATGCCCTCGACGCGGCTAGAATGCACGAGGCGGAAGCCCTGGTCGCCGCCATGAGGCCCGCCGTCGAAGCGCTGCCTGCGGCGCCGGCCCTGGCCGTCTCGGCCGAGGAGGCCGCCGCCCTGCGTCAGGGCATCCAGCCGCGGCGCGAGTGGCTGGCTCGTCTGCCGGCGCCGCCGGAAGGCACGCTGCTGCGCTTGGTCGACGCGGCAGGCGCACTGGTGGCCGTCGGTGAACTGGCGCGCGCAGAGAACGGGATCGACGATGCGCTGCCGTCACCGCGGCTCGCCGCGGTCTTTCCGCCCCCAACCGGTCGGAGCGAAAGGGGCCCTGGCCCGTGCGACTGATACGCCTGAGCAGCAGCTACATCACGCGCATCGTGGAGGGGCTTGAGCCCTGGCCCGCGCCGGCCCTGGCCGACTGCGCCCTGGCGCTCGGCTCCTTCGACGGCCTGCACCTGGGGCACCAGGCCCTGATCCGCGCCGCCGCCGCGGCCGCGCGAGAGAAGGGGCTCGCGCACAGCTGTCTCTTCACGTTCCGGGACCACCCGCGCCGGGTCCTCGACGCCGACCAGCCGCAGCTGCTCTCGTCCTGGCGCGAGAAGCTCAGCCTGTTGCGGGAGACGTCCATCGACGCCGTGGTGGCGGCGGACTTCTGCCCGGCTCTGGCCCGTCTCGGCTACGAGGACTTCGTCTCGCGCTTCCTGGTCGATTTCCTGGGCATGCGCCACATGGTCGGCGGACACGATGTCCACCTCGGCGCCGACCGCGGCGGCACGTCCGAGACCCTGCCCGCCCTGGGCCGCGAGCTGGGCTTCGGCTTCACCGTCGTCGACGCCGTGTCCCTGCCCGGGGGCGGCGTCATCAGCAGTTCGGCCGTGCGCTCGCTGCTGCGCGAGGGCGACGTGGCACGCGCCGGCGCCATGCTGGGGCGTCCCTACAGCCTCTGGGGCGAGGTGGGCTACGGTTCCGGCAAGGGGGCCAAGCTGGGCTACCCGACCGCGAACATCGAGCCCCTGGACACCGCCAAGATGCTGCCGGCCCCCGGAGTCTACGCCGTCCGCGTCCACTTGCCCGGCGACGTGATCACGGACGAGAACCGGCCCGGCCAGCTCTCGTCCGAGCGGGGCAAGCTGCCCGAGGTGGACCGCTGGGGAGATCCACTCGGCGTCTCCGGGACGGCTCGCGGCGTCTATGCGGGCATGCTCAACCACGGCTGGGCGCCGACGATCCACGAGGGCGGGCTGCCGACGCCGCGTCTGGAGGTTCACATCCTCGATTTCAGCGGGTATATTCGGGAACGCAGCCTCAAGATCGAGTGGATCGCCCGCCTGCGGGACGAGATGACCTTCGGCTCGGTCGACGCGCTGCGCGAGCAACTGCGGGCCGACGAGCAGGACGTGCGTCGCGTGCTGCAGGTACCGGGGCCCTGACGGGAGGGAAACGAGATGGCTAGCATCAGGAAGGGCATCGTCCTGGCGGGGGGGACCGGCACGCGCCTGTACCCGTTGACCAAGGTGGCGTCCAAACAGCTCCAGCCCGTCTACGACAAGCCCCTGGTCTACTATCCCCTCTCGACGCTGATGCTCGGCGGCATCCGCGACGTGCTGATCATCTCCACGCCCGAGGACACGCCGCGCTTCGAGGACCTGCTCGGCGACGGCGCCCGCTGGGGCATGCGGATCGAATACGCCGTGCAGCCCGAGCCGAAGGGCATCGCCCAGGCCTTCCTGATCGGTGAGGACTACCTGGCCGGCGAGAGCGTCTGCCTGATCCTGGGCGACAACATCTTCTACGGCCGCATGGACCTGGACCGCATCATCGACGGCTTCGAGGGCGGGGCGCGCATCTTCGGCTATCCCGTCCAGGATCCCGAGCGCTACGGCGTGGTCGAGTTCGACGCCGAAGGACGCGTGCTCGGCATCGAGGAGAAGCCCGCGCGGCCGCGCTCGCGCTACGCCGTGCCGGGTCTCTACCTCTACGACGAGCGCGTGGTGGACTTCGCCAGGGATCTGGAACCTTCGGCGCGCGGCGAACTGGAGATCAGTGACCTGAACAACGTGTATCTGCAGCGGGGCGAGCTGACGGTCGAGAAGCTGGGACGCGGCATCGCCTGGCTCGACACGGGCACCCACACCAGCCTGCTCGAGGCCAGCCAGTTCATCGGCGCCCTGGAGGCCCGCCAGGGGCTGAAGATCGCCTGTCTGGAGGAGGTGGCCTACAGTCGCGGCTTCATCGACGACGCGCAGCTGGCCGTCCTGGTGGAGGAGACGCCCGTTTCGGCCTATCGCGACTATCTCGCGCGGGTTCTCAAGGAGGGCCTGTAGGTGAAGGTGGTCACTACGGATATCCCAGGTGTGCTTGTCCTCGAGCCACGGGTCTTCCCGGACGAACGCGGCTTCTTCCTGGAGAGCTACAGCGCCCGCACCTGGCACGAGGCCACGGGCCTGGACACTGTATTCGTCCAGGACAACCACTCCCGGTCGGTCCGTGGCGTGGTCCGCGGCTTGCATTACCAGCTCGAGGCGATCCAGGGCAAGCTGGTGCGCGTGGTGCGCGGGGAGATCTACGACGTGGCCCTGGACGTGCGGCGCGGATCCCCCACTTGCGGCCGCTGGACGGCCGTGCGCCTCTCCGAGGAGAACCGGCGGCAGTTGTGGCTGCCGGAGGGCTTCGCCCACGCCTTCATGGCCCTGTCCGAGACGGCGGACGTGCTCTACAAGACGACCGACCACTACGCACCCGGGCACGAGCGCTGCATCGCCTGGGATGATCCGGATCTGGCCATCGACTGGCCGTTGTCCGCCGCTTCGGTCGTCTCCGAGAAGGACCGTCGCGCCGTGCCCTGGCGAGAGGCCGAACTGCTGCCCTGAAACAGGACCGCGGCCACCCAACCGCATGACCGGCGGCCCGCGCCGCCCCGAGAGGAAGACGATGTCCAACCCCAAGAGCCGCAACATAACCTGGACCAACGCGCCCATCAAGCGCGGCGAACGCGCCGACCGCAACGGTCACCGCAGCGCCATCCTCTGGTTCACCGGCCTGTCCGGATCGGGCAAGAGCACCCTCTCGCGCCGGGTCGAGAAGGCCCTCTTCGCCCGCGGCTGCCAGACCTACATCCTCGACGGGGACAACGTCCGCTTCGGCCTGAGCCGCGACCTGGGCTTCAGCCCCGAGGACCGTACCGAGAACATCCGCCGCATCGGCGAGGTGGCCAAGCTCATGCTCGACGCCGGGGTCATCGTCCTGACGGCCTTCATCTCCCCCTACCGCACCGACCGCGACGTGAACCGCGAGCTGGTGGAGGAGGGGGACTTCCTCGAGGTCTACGCCAAGTGCGGGCTGGAGGAATGCGAGCGGCGGGATCCCAAGGGTCTCTACAAGAAGGCCCGTGCCGGGGAGATCCGGGATTTCACGGGCATCGACGCCCCCTACGAGGAGCCCCTGCGACCCGAGGTCGTGGTCGAGACGGACGTCGAGGACGTCGACGCCTGCGCCGACCGGATCCTGGCGGCCATGAAGGAGCGGGGAATCCTGGGCGAGTGAGCGTCCCGGCGCTTCGTCCAGAGCGGGAAGCAACGCCCGTAACATCCCGCCATCATGCGGGATGGGCTATTCCGCGACCTCGCCGATCCCTCCGCCCCTCAAGTCCGGGCCCCTGCGGCCGATGGCAGTGCCATATCCCGCTTGCCAGGTAGGCACGTGTCGTCTATATTCCTGGTGCGTCGGGGCGCGGGGCATGAGCCCTGCCTTTTTTGTGGTCCCCGACGACTGCAGCGGGTTGACGAGCCGATAGGCGACCGTGTCCCGCCGGCGGCGAACCGAGACGAGTTCCGCCGGCAGGGCGTCAACCTGCGGCCATCGTGACGTCGAAGTCAGAAGGAGGTTCTCGACGATGGCATTCACCAAAGAGCAGAAGACAGAGGTCATCGCTTCGTTCAAGAAGCACGACAGCGACTCCGGTTCTCCGGAAGTCCAGATCGCCCTGTTGACCGCCCGCATCAAGCATTTGACCGAGCACTTCAAGACCCACAAGAAGGACTACCACTCGCGGAGGGGTCTCCTGAAGATGGTCGGCCAGCGCAAACGGCTGCTTAATTACCTGAAGAAGAAGGATCTCGAGAGCTATCGCACCCTCATCAAGGAGCTCGGCATCCGCGGTTGAGATCGCGGATATCTCCTGTGATTCAAGTGTCGATCGCGAGGAGAACGGATTCCCGTGGGCAACCACGGCGTGGTGAACGTCCGCGTTGTCCCACCGACCGCCGGGGGATGGTCTCCCGGCCATGTGAAGTTGATTGTGGAAGGATCGAATTACGCTGCAGCTGAAAGCTGAAGGAAGGAAGTTTGACGAGATGAACGCACACACAGTCACCCTGGAAATGAACGGTACCCGGTTCACGCTGGAGACGGGCAAGATGGCCCGACAGGCCGGCGGCTCCGTGCTCGTGGGCATGGGCGACACGCGGGCGCTGCTGACGGCGACCGCCGACAAGAAGATCAGCGACCGGGATTTCCTGCCCCTGTTCGTGGAGTACCGCAACAAGACCTACGCCGCCGGCAAGATCCCGGGCGGCTTCTTCAAGCGCGAGGCGCGCCCGAGCGAGCGCGAGACCCTGTCCTGCCGGTTGATCGACCGGCCCCTGCGCCCCCTGTTCCCCGATGGATACCGCCACGCCACCGACGTGGTCTCCTTCATCGTCAGCTCCGACGACGATTTCCATGCCGACGTCCTGAGCATCACCGGCGCCTCCTGCGCCCTGAACCTGTCCGACATCCCGTTCACCGAGTACGTCTCGGGCGTCCGGGTGGCCGAGGTCGAGGGTGAGTTCGTGATCAACCCCTCCTTCGAGCAGCTCGCCGAGTCGAGCATGGACCTGGTCGTCGCCGGCACCGACGAGATCATCTGCATGATCGAGGGCGATTGCCAGGAGATCGGCGAGGACCGGCTCCTCGACGCCATCGATTTCGCCCACGGCTGGATCCGCCAGCTCAACGACCTGCAGCGCGCCCTGGTCGCCAAGGCCGGCGCCCGGGAGAAGTTCGAGGTCGCGGTGCCGGAAGTGGACGAGGCCAAGCTCGCTGCCGTCCGCGAATTCGTGGGCGACGAGCTGGACAAGACCGTGCGCATCTCCGCCAAGCTGGAGCGCCAGGACGCCTTGTCGGACCTGAAAACCAGGGTCGCCGAGCATTTCGCGAACGAGGACGGCGAGCCCGACAAGGAGGCCAAGGCCCTCTTCGGCAAGCTCGAGAAGGCGCTCATGCGCAACATGGTCGTCAAGGAGGGCGTGCGCGCCGACGGCCGCGACCTGACCACGGTCAGGCCCATCTTCATCGACCTGGGCTTGCTGCCCCGGGCCCACGGCTCGGCGCTGTTCACCCGCGGCGAGACCCAGTCCCTGGGCACCGTGACCCTGGGCACCAAGATGGACGAGCAGAAGATCGACGCCCTGGAAGGGGAGTGGTGGAACAACTACTACCTCCACTACAACTTCCCGCCCTTCAGCGTCGGCGAGACCGGTCGCTACAGCGGCACCGGCCGCCGCGAGATCGGCCACGGCAAGCTGGGCGAGCGGGCCATCAAGCCCGTCCTGCCCGAGCACGAGGACTTCCCCTACACGATCCGCATCGTGTCGGACATCCTCGAGTCCAACGGCTCGAGCTCCATGGCCACCGTCTGCTCCGGCTGCCTGGCGCTGCTGCAGGCCGGCGTGCCCATCAAGAAGTCGGTGGCCGGCGTGGCCATGGGCCTGATCAAGGAGGGCGACGACGTCGCCGTGCTGACCGACATCCTGGGCGTCGAGGACCATCTCGGCGACATGGACTTCAAGGTCACCGGCACCCGCGACGGCATCACGGCCTTCCAGATGGACACCAAGATCGGCGGCATCACCCGCGAGATCATGAACCAGGCCCTGACCGACGCGCGGAACGCCCGCAACCACATCCTGGACGAGATGGACAAGGCCATCTCGGAGCCGGCGCCGGAGCTGTGCGCCTACGCGCCGAAGATCGCCACCATCCAGATCCCGCCCAAGAAGATCGGCGAGCTGATCGGCCCGGGCGGCAAGGTCATCAAGAAGCTCCAGGAGGAGACCGAAACCAACATCGAGATCAACGACGAGGGCATGGTCTTCGTCTCCGCGCCCGACCAGGCCAAGGGAGCAGAGTGCATCGAGCGCATCCGCCTGATGATGACCGAGCCCGAGATCGGCGCCGTCTACACGGGCCGCGTGGTCTCGATCGTCGACTTCGGAGCCTTCGTGGAGTATCTGCCCGGCAAGGAGGGGCTGCTGCATATCTCCGAGCTCGAGCATTTCCGCGTCGGCAACGTCGAGGACGTGCTGGCCCTGAACGAGGACGTGCAGGTCAAGCTCGTCGAGGTGGACGGACGTACCGGCAAGGTGCGCCTGAGCCGCAAGGCGCTGCTGCCCGTGCCCGAGGGCATGGAAGCCCAGGCCTCCGACGGCGGCCGCGGTGGTCGTGGCGGCGGACGCGACGGACGCGACCGCGGCGGCGACCGGCGTCCGCCCCGGCGGCGCCGCTAGCGGGCGGCCGGGGATCATGAACCTCGGAACCTACGCGCACGAGTCGCCGCCGAAACGCGAAGTGCTGGACAACGGGGCGGTCGTTCTGACCGTCCCGATGCCGGCGGCGCATTCGGTGGCCCTCGGCGTCTGGCTCCGACGAGGCACCCAGGACGAGCCCGCCGGCCTCGGCGGGCTCGTCCACTTTCTCGAGCACATGGTGTTCAAGGGCTCGCGCACGCGCAGCGCCTTCGACATCGCCTGCCTCTTCGACGGCATCGGGGCGTCGATCGACGCCTTCACCACCAAGGATCACGTCGCCTTCATCCTCAACGTGCTGCCCGAGTACTTCGACGAGGCCGCCGCCGCGCTGGCGGACATGCTGCTGCAGCCGGCCTTCGACACCGACCTGATCCGCCTCGAGCAGGAGGTCGTCTGCGAGGAGATCCAGGAGGCCCGTGACAACCCCGAAGACCTGCTGAACGACGCCTTCATGGCGCAGCTCTACGCGGAGCATCCCCGCAGCCGACCCATCCTGGGTTCCCACGAGACGGTGCGCAGCTTCGACGCTGAGCTGTTGGGGCGCGAGCACGCCTCGCTCTTCACCGGCCCGAACCTCGTGATCTCGGTCGCCGGCGTCTTCGACGATGGCATGCGCGGACGGCTGCTCGACCTCTTCGGTCCCGGCAGCCTGCCGGCGGCGTCGACTGCGTCGGACGAGACGGCGCCACCGGACGCGCCCTACGCCGCGGTCAGCGACGTGATGAGCGAAGCGCGCCTGCACGATCAGCGGCTGGACATCCCGAGCCCGCTCCAGCAGTGCTACTTCGAGATCGGCAACCTGGCCGTCCACTTCCGCCACCCCGACCGCATCCCCCTGGGCATCCTCAGCAACGTGCTGGGCGGCGGGCTGTCGAGCCGCATCTTCCAGTCGGTGCGCGAGCGTTCCGGGCTGGCCTACTCCATCTACAACTACACGGACATGGGCCGGGAGGTCGGTCTGGTGAGCTGCGCGGGGTCCTGCTCGCCCGAGAAGCGGCCCAGGCTGGAGTCGCTGATCCGCGACGAGTACCGGCGCCTGCTCGCCGATGGCGTATCCGCAGACGAGCTGGACAGCAACCGGGCCCAGATCAAGTCCCAGCTCGTGTTCTCGCTGGAAGGCGTCACCAACCAGATGATCCGTGCGGCCAAGGACGAGATCTACTTCGGCCGTTTCATTCCCGTCGGCGAGCTGGTCGACCTCATCGACGCCGTCGACCAGGACGCCGTCATGCGCTGCGCCGAACGCTACTTCGATCCCGACGGCCTGTTCACGGCCGTCCACGGGCCGGTCGTCTCCTAGACCGCAACCGAACGGGGAGAGGGATGAATCGCCGGGGGTTGCGCAGGCAAAGGCGGATCAGGCCCGGCTCGGCCTTCGTGCTCGGCCTCGCCGGCGTGATCGTCGCCGGCACGCTGGCGCTCGCCCTGCCCGCCGCCGATTCCGCGGGGCGGCCCGTCCCGGTACTCGACGCCCTGTTCACGGCCACCTCGGCCGTCTGTGTCACCGGCCTGATCGTGCGGGACACGGCCGTCGATTTCACGCCCTACGGACAGACCGTCATCCTGCTGTTGATCCAGCTCGGCGGGCTGGGCGTGATGTCCGTGGCCGGCACCGTCTCGCTGCTGCTGGGCCGCGGCATCGGCTTGCGGGAATCCAGCCTGCTGCGGGACCTCTTCCAGGGACAGGTGCTGCGGGAGTCGCGGCAGATCCTGCGCTTCGTCGCGGGCTTCACGCTGATCGCCGAGACGCTGGGCACGGCCGTACTCTACG
>JACKQG010005836.1_pt1 | contig 13333 bp, 12 predicted proteins | sample 8237621 | NCBI WGS metagenome assembly JACKQG01 (sample SAMN15677084, study PRJNA649215) | marine metagenome | biome: marine; feature: Black Sea; material: saline water; isolation source: suspended particulate matter (SPM) from the Black Sea western gyre | collected 2013-06-09/2013-06-10 | depth...
CGGGTTAACCGTTACGATGGTCGAATACGCGTACACTCTTTCTCTCGGTCCGGGGCATGTTGCCGTGATCGACGATTTCCACCTCGCTCCGTACCAGTACCCTGCGACGGATTTCCGTTGCCACCCTTGCGGACAAATCACTATCTCCGGAAGGCTCCGCACCCATAGCGCGCTCCACCTTGATCAGCATCATATCCCGCCCGCTTTCACGCTGTTTGAGGTGAATCTGATATTCACTGCCGGTACCGTCCACACCACTCAGCACGTGATCGATCTGGCTCGGATAGATGTTTACGGCGCGGTAGGTAAACATATCATCCGTACGGCCGAGTATGCGGTCATGCCTGGGGAACACAACACCACACCTGCAGGCACGGTTCATAAGGCGTGTGACGTCATGGGTCCGATATCGAATCAGCGGGCTCCCTTCCTTTTTCAAGGTGGTGACAACCAGTTCGCCTTCTTTGCCGTCCGGAACCGGTTGCAACGTTTCCGGATCGAGAACTTCGAAAATAAAAAGGTCGGACCAGTAGTGGATCCCGTTGTGGTAGATACAATCGAGCCCCGTCCCCGGGCCATACAATTCGGTCAAACCATAGATGTCAAAAATATGCTCCACATCCATAAGCTCCTTGATACGGGCTCGCATGGCATCGCTGTGCCGTTCGGCACCCAAGATAATCTTTTTAACTTTTATCTTTGAAAGAAGATTGCGTTTATGGATCTCCTCCGCCATCAAAAGGGCCATGGATGCAGTGGAACAAAAAACAGTGCTTTCCATATCAACCATCATTTCACAGTGCATTTCAGCATTGGCCGGACCTACGGGCACCGCCATGGCCCCGAAACGCTCGCATCCGGCCTGAAAGCCGACACCCGCCGTCCACAAGCCGTATCCCACGGCAATTTGCACACGATCTGCACGCGTCAAACCTGCGAGTTCATAACAGCGGGCAAACATGTCCGCCCATACGTCAATATCCCTCTGGGTATAGCAAAGTACCTTGCGCTTTCCGGTAGTTCCTGAAGATGCGTGAATCCGAACGATTTTTTCAAAAGGTTCGGCCCGCAAAGGAAAAGGATACTCTTGCTGCAAATCTTCTTTATCGGTAAGCGGAAGATGCAAAAGGTCATCAAGAGACCGAATATCTTCGGGCTTAATACCCGCGTTGTCGAATTTTTGGCGGTAAGCCGGACAGTTGGTGTAGGCGTGATCAACGGTCCGTTTAAGCCCTTCAAATTGAATCTTTGCTAATTTATCCTCCGTCAAATCATCAGGTATAAAGCGCATGCTAAACTCCTATATCCGTCAACAGTCAGCGGTTTTTATAAATGAAAAAAAGCCAGTGTCTCGGAAGAAGCACCGGCCTTTACAAAAAAAGCCGTGAGCTACTTCTGCGTCGCTTGCTGAAGCTTCTCACAGCTCTGAATGGTTAATGGTTGATTATTCAAGGTAGCAAGCAAGCTTCACGACCATTGCCACCACCAAAACACAAATTTCATCGTCATCTCCCAGGGTACAAGGTGAAAAACTCAACCGTTTAATGCCCGCTTCAACCTTGAATATTCCAGCACACTTTTTGAGCGTTGAACGCATCTAAGAGTTAATTTCAATTACCCAAGTTGAGCCTTTTTGTCAAGAGCCGATCACGGTTTTTGCTTTTTCCAAATCATCGATCCATTTTGCGATCCGGTCCTTGCCATAGGCCTTCTTCCATGCCGTCAAAATGTCATCCACTGGGATATCCGCATAGGTCCCGTGAAATTCCAGATACTCCATGAACTGTTCTTTCTCCGTATTATAGGGATGGAAAATCGAATCTTGGCGACCGTTGAATTCAAGGGGGATGACCTGATGCTTTTTACACAGCTCGGCATTAAAGGTCGGGGTCGACTTAACCCATTGGCCCTCAAGATAAAACTCTGTGAATCCATGATAGACAAATACATCCGAGCCCATAAAATCGATCAGCTTTTGAGTTGCAAGGTGATTGCGAACCGTACCGAAACCAACCCTTGACGGGATGCCGCTTGCCCTTGCAAGGGCGCAGAGCAATGATGCTTTGCTTATACAAAATCCCCGGCCGCTTTTGAGGATATTGCTGGCACGGTAATGCTCCGGAAGATAAAAGGGATAATAGGGATCATACCAGATACCGTCCCGAACGGCGTAATAGAGTTTTACGGCCCCTGCGACCGGATCTTTACCCGCACCGCTCACCGTGACATTTGCATATTCAATGATGCTGGGATGATCGCTGTCAATGATTGCCGTAGGAGATAGGTATTTTTTGTCAATATGCTCCATTGTTCCCTTTCGAACAACTAATAATCAAGAACACTCAATTGAGCCTTTTTCGCTCAATTAGGTTTTTGTTAAACGTTGCGTTAGTAAGATAAACTCCGGAGCTGACCAGAATGGTCCCGACAAGCAGTGACGGCGTGATCGGCTCCTTGAGAATCAGAAATGCTAAAAGGACCGCACTGATCGGGACAAAATTAATGAAGAGACTGGCTTTGGTAGGGCCCAACTCCTTGATGCCTTCATAGTACCAGACGAATCCGATTACAGTTCCGAAAAAACCCAAGTAAAAAAGACTTAACCAGTCCGGCACCGAATAATAAAGTAAATTGTGAGCGGCACCTTCAAAATAAGCCGGAAAAAATAAAAATACGGCGCCGATAACGGCAGAGTAGCATACTGAAGCCAGCGGTGATAGACCCGCCATAACAGCTTTTCCGATCAATGAATACGCAACCCAGCTGATAACACAACCAAAAATAAAAACTTCTCCCCACCCCAAACTGCCGGACAAAATAGAGCTTAAGTTCCCTTTGGTAATAACAATTGTTGCCCCGATTACTGACACGGTAATTCCAAAGACCTTGATCAGATTTAATTTTTCTTTAAAAAAATAAGCCGAAAGCAGGGCAATAAATATCGGATTACAGGCAATTATGACCGCCGCCCGGCCGGCGCTGATTATTTTTAGACCTTTGAAAAAGAAAACATTGTAGGAAAACACACCCGTCATTCCCAGTAGAAAAACAGGTATCCATTGCCCCTTTTGGGGTAAGCCGAATTTACCCTCCAACTTATAGGTAAAGAACAGCAGAAAGACCGAGGCAATCATAAATCTAAAAAAGGCCGCGGAAAACGGGCCCACGTCCTGCGCAACGATCCTGCCGGCAATAAACGTCCCGCCCCAAAAAAAGGCGGTAAGCAGCAGCTTTAAATAAATCAACATTGTCCATACCCTAAAAAACGATCGTGGAGGTGCTCTTTAACATGTTGATTTCACCCTGTCCATAATGATAATATCATATCATGAAAAAACGAATCGCGTTGCTTTTAGTTATCGGTCTTCTTTTAGCATGCTCCAGCGGAGACATGATCCGTGCAGCCCGGATAGCGACCACCGGTGATGTTGCTTCAGCCCAGCAGATGGCCGCCGAAAAAGCGTTCCATTACGCCGCTGATCCCAAATCATTGGAGCGTGATATCAAGCGTTTTGAAAAAGATTTTGAAAATCTTATGGAAACATTCAGAAAGGCGGTGTTAGCGGTCTGGGGCAAAAAAGAGGCCAAAGAGCCCAAACCCAAGGTATACGTCAAATATACCCAGAACTATCTTTCGCGTGCTGCGGTGGATTTCGACAAGGGCCTTATCACTATTGAAACACTGGATCAGAAAACACCGGAAAAAAGTCTTAAGACCGCCATCGCCACCACGCTGCTGACTCCGGATGATCCCAGGGCCGTGGATCTTTATACCGCCAAACCCATCAAATTAGGTGAAATCCCCTTTCTTTACAGAGAAGTTAAAGACCACGAAAATGAGGATATCCGCTGGGCATGGCGGGCTGAGCGGTTTGCGGATCATCTGGTCGCAAACAGACTGCAAACCCGGCAAATCAAAAACCACGGCACCGTAAAAACCATTCGCTACGTGACCACCGCTATGGTCAAAGACCATCTTCAGGTGCGGGCCAAAAAGTACATGCTGCTGGTGCAACGCTCCGCCAAAGAGTTTTCCGTCAGCAAAAACCTCATTTATGCCATCATGAAAACCGAAAGCGACTTTAATCCGTATGCGGTCAGCAGTGCGCCGGCCTTCGGACTGATGCAGATCGTACCCACTACGGCAGGCCAGGATGTAAATAAGTTTCTAAAAAAAAGCGGCCTGCCTACCAGGGAATTTCTGTTCAATCCTGCCAACAATATCAAGTACGGCAGCGCCTATTTACATCTTTTGAACTATAAATATTTAAACGACATTCAAAATCCTGTTTCGCGGGAATATTGCGTCATCGCCGCCTACAATACCGGAGCCGGTAACGTCCTGCGGACCTTTGACCGCAAACGCGACCTTGCCCCCGGGCGCATAAACCGCCTGGATCCCCTTGACGTATTCAATACCCTGCAGCGAAAACTGCCCTACAAGGAAACCCGCCGGTATCTGGTCAAAGTCATGGACGCCAAGAAAGATTTTGTGAATTTCTAAAATTTGGTAAAAATGGGGGAGTGGAGCTTAACCTGCTGTAGCCATATAGCTTACAAGCCGGCTTGATGTTTGACGCAGCTTTTTACTCAACAACAACGAAAGCCCTTTGAGAATTTTCATGCCAATTACGGAGTATTCTTGCGTAATCACTTCAAAATCATTGCCTTCCAGGGTGAACAGAGTCGCTTTGGTTTTGGCCCTGACTGTAGCCGACCGCGGTCTTTTATCAATTATAGACAGTTCACCGACCGACTGACCTCTGGCCAGGGTATTCAATACAAAATTTTCTCCGGTAATAGTCTTTTTGGTTACTTCCAGTCTTCCATCGACCACAAAACAAACATATTCGCCTTTGTCGCCTTCTTTAAAAAGAGTTTCACCCTGCTCGATCTCAAAAAGCTTGATGTATTTTTCAATGATTGGCAACTCGTCCGCGTCAAGGCCGGCAAACATTGGAATCTTAATCAGCAGATTCGTAATAGTGTCTTTCATCATTCGACTCCTTAGTCGCTATCCCGGATATACGGGTTGGTTTAGATGAAGAGAAAACGTTCTCTATCTAAATACCGCAAACTGCCTGTTTGTCAAACGATTTTTTACTCCGACTGCACAGATTTCTTGCGCATCAGGGATTAGCGCAAATCCCGACATATCCACTGGTATGCCTGCCGAAGAACCCGCCTGGCGAGGGCGTAGCGCAGCGAAAACCCGATATGTTTCAGGATGGTTTTCGCAAATCCTTATGTATCAAGGCCTGGGCACACCTCGTTGCAAAAAAACGTTCAACTTAACTGTTACATGCAAATCATAGATTTTTACTAATTTTCCTGCCCCAGAGAATTCCTGTTACATAATTCGCATTTTCATAATTACCCCACTATACTCCACTTAAACTTATACCTCTTTTTAAGTTTTAACATTTATGAATTATTATAAATAATGTGGACTATGGTTGTTTTTTATGCTTGACATTTATCAAAAAATGTACTTATCTCTAAATAAAGTGGATAAAAGTGGATAAGAACTGTGAAAAATGTTTAGAGGAAGCTCCTTACATACCATTGACTTAAAAGGGCGTATCATCGTTCCGGCCAGGTTTCGCGAAATCATTAAAGCCGATGACAACAACGGTATAATGATATCCAGGATGGACAGCGGATTGGTGGCCTATACGCTTACAGAATGGCGTAAAATCGAAACTCGAATATTGTCTCTGGCCGAAAAAAGCGACAACATGCGCCGGTTTCGAAGGGTTTTCATTGGTGGAGCTTTTGAATGTCCGTGCGATAAACAAGGCCGCATCCTGATTCCGCCGATGTTGAGGCAATATGCAGAACTTAGCCGGGAAATTGTTCTCGTTGGCGTACTTGATCACTTTGAAATCTGGTCCCGCGAAAAGTGGGAAAAAGAAAACCTGCATATGGAAAAGGACATGAAAAAGGAGGAGGTCAGAAACGAAATCGCAAAATTAGGACTCTGATTCTATGTCGTTGGAACACATTCCTGCAATGCCAAAAGAAGTGGCTTTTTACCTGGATTGCAGGCCGGGGAAAATCTATGCAGACTGTACTCTCGGGGGTTCGGGACATGCCCGGATAATTTTGGAAAAAATTATCCCCGGCGGTGTTCTGATCGGTATAGATCAAGACAAAGATGCCGTTAGGAACGCAAAAAAAGTGCTGAAATCGGCTGACGTAACCGTACACCTCTTTAATGATAATTTTGTAAATCTTCCTGATATTCTTCAACATTTGAAGATTGCAGCCGTGGACGGCATTCTGCTCGACCTGGGTATTTCGCTGCACCAGCTCAAAGCGAGTGGCAAAGGGTTCAGTTTTCAAAAAGATGAGCCCCTCGACATGCGGATGGACATAACATCAAAAACAACCGCTGAAGATTTAATAAACCGGCTGGAGGAAAAAGAACTTAAAAAAATTTTTTACAAATACGGAGAGGAACGCTGGGCACCGCAGATTGCCAAAAAGATTGTCAAACAAAGAAAACTTAGTGCCATAAGATCGAGTGCGCATCTGGCCCAAATAGTATGTGAAGCGATTCCCAAGCCGGCGCTGAGCCAAAAAATACATCCCGCCACCAGAGTGTTCATGGCGCTTAGAATCGCTGTTAACAGGGAGCTTGAAATGCTCGATTTGTTCATGGAAAATGTTGCAGCCATTTTAAACCCTAAAGGCCGTCTCTGTGTTCTATCTTTTCACTCCCTTGAAGATCGAATTGTCAAACATCGTATAAAAGCCATGGAAAAGGCCTGCGTGTGTCCGCCGGATTTTCCTAAATGTATTTGCAATCAAAAAAGAGCCTTGCGCTCTTTAACAAAAAAAGTGGTGCGTCCGACAGAAAATGAAATTGCCAAAAATCCCATGGCAAGGAGCACAAAATTAAGAGCCGCTGAGAGAATATAGCAAAATTCAGCTTTAAACTTTTGAGTAAAAAGACAGATAAAACAAAAGCAATGAACCGTAAAATTAAAAAAAATCCGCGGAAGCTTAAGGAGACCGGAATCTGGATAATTCTCATGGTTTTCTTTATTTCGGAGCTTTTCCTTTATACCTGGAGCCGGGTCCAATGTGTGGGAATCGGATATGAAATTTCAAAGGCTGCCATTCGCCAAAAAGAGTTTGTTGCTATGCAAAACAACTTGAACCTCGAACTGGTCAGCCTGAAATCTCCTGCCAGGATTGCTGAAATTGCAAAAACCCGGTTTGGCTTGAAAATGCCTACATCGGAACAGATGATAATAATTCCATGAAATCGACTGAAACCAAACATATAAAATCGCGTACAATCGTTATCGGTATATTCTTTAGCCTTTTTTTTACGGCAATTGTCGCCAAAGCCGTTTATCTTCAAATTCTCCATGGCCCGAGCCTCTCTCGAAAAGCTGCCGACCAATATGAAAGTTCCTTCAAATCAACCGGAAAACGCGGAACTATCTATGATACTCGCCTTGCCGAAATGGCCGTCAGTATCGATGTAATATCTATCGCCGCGTATCCTCCGCGCATTGAAGATGTGCGGGCTGCTGCTAAATCTTTGGCTAAGATACTGAAAATTAATTTGAAAGCACTTCAGGGCAGACTCTCTTCTGAAAAGAAATTTGTTTGGGTTAAACGTCATGCTGCACCCAAGGAGACCCTGGCCGTTAAGAATCTTAATATTGCCGGAATAGATTTCATCACTGAGCATAAACGCTTTTATCCCAATAAAACGCTTGCAGCCCAAGTGCTTGGATTTACAAATATCGATGACATCGGCCTGGAAGGCATCGAATTCTACTACGACAATTATCTGCAAGGCGCATCCGGCAGTTTCACGATTATCAAGGATGCCCTCGGCCGGGGTTTTGAAGCCGAAGACAACCAGATGTCGAATTATAGCGGGAACAACCTCATCCTCACTCTTGACCGCACCATCCAATACATTGCCGAGAAAACCCTTGAGGAAACAGTCAATAAATTTGCAGCCAGATCCGGAATTGTAATCGTAATGGCTCCTGAAACAGGGGCGCTGCTGGCTGTTGTGCATTATCCTTTTTTCAACCCTAATGCGTTTAGCGGTTTCAGCCAAGAAGAGTGGAGGAACCGGTCAATCACCGATCCGTTTGAGCCGGGTTCCACCATGAAGATCTTCAGTGCGGCGGCGGCCCTGGAATCCGGAAGCAGCACCCCTAACAGCTCTTATTTCTGTGAAAACGGCGCCTACAAAATCGGAAAAGAAGTCGTCCACGACACTCACCCTTACGGATGGTTGACCCTGCCGCAGGTCGTCAAGCTTTCAAGCAATATTGGTGCCGTCAAATTAAGTGAGATTACAGGACCTGAAGCGCTTTACAAAATACTGAAAGATTTTGGTTTCGGAACAAAGACCGGAATAGACTGCCCGGGCGAAACAGTCGGCAGCCTGGCACATTATAACCGCTGGACCAAGATTGACGCCGGAACCATAGCCTTTGGCCAGGGAATTGCAGTATCCGCCCTGCAGCTCATTACGGCCGTGTCCGCCATCGCCAACGGCGGGATGCTCATGAAACCGTACATCGTCCAGGCCATAACGGATCAAAACGGAGTGCCGGTAGAAACATTTGGCCCCCAAACGATTAGAAGGGCCGTTTCGGCGACAACAGCCAAAACCATCAATAGAATCATGCAGACCGTTATTGCCAAAGGCGGCACCGGCGTCAATGCCGCCCTGGAGAGATTTTCGGCCGCCGGCAAAACCGGCACAGCCCAGAAAATCGACGAGCAGGGTGAATATACCAAGGGAAAATACACGGCATCGTTTGTCGGATTCGCACCTGCCGAAAAACCCAAAATAGCAATTCTGGTGGTCATCGACGAGCCTTCAAAGGAGCATTACGGCGGTATTGTTGCGGCACCGGCATTTAGTAAAATTGCAAATAAGACACTCGATTATATGAATATACCGCCCGAACACAAAACCGATAAGCTAACCGCTTCTCTGGAAAACGAGGCCTGAAGATGAATCTTTCAAGTTTACTCGAAGCTGTTACACCAATAAGGATTACGGAATCAGGTGGTCTCCGGCCCGAGATAGTCTCGATTCACTACCGGGCACAGGACGTTCAGCCCGGCGGCCTTTTTGTGGCGATAGAGGGCCTGGCAGCAGACGGGCATGATTTTGTTGACGAAGCGGTGGCCAGAGGAGCCCTGGCAATTATTGCCCAGAAACCTGTAAATCAAGAAGCGACTGTTATAGTGGTTGAGAACAGCCGCAAGGCCCTTGCGGCCGTCTCCGACCGGTTTTACACCAGTCCGTCGCAAAAGTTGACGATGATTGGAATAACCGGCACCAACGGCAAAACAACGACAGCTTTTTTAGTTGAGCGCATCCTGCGGCAAGCCGGTTTCAACGTCGGGGTCATCGGGACTTTGAATTATCGATATAACGGCAAAACATTCAGCAGTCCGATGACAACCCCCGAATCTTTGGATCTCCAGAGAATACTGGCAGATATGCTCAAAGACGGCGTCACCCATGTTGTCATGGAAGTTACTTCCCATGCCATCGATCTTCACCGGGTTGATCATTGCCGCTTAGATGTCGCTGTATTTACCAATTTAACCCAAGACCATCTCGATTATCACGGCAACATGGAATCTTACTGGCAATGTAAAAAAAGAATGTTTACTGAAATCTTAAATTCAGGTCCTAAAAAAAACTTAGGATCGGCTGTGCTTAATCACAATGATGAAAAAGGCCAGGAACTCTTAAGCCTGTTTTCAGAAAAAGCGGGTCCATTTGCGGTGCTTTCCGTCGGTACTGCAGCCGGCAACAACATCCGGTGTCAAAATATCGAATACGACCTGACCGGTATGAAGGGCCGTATTGCAACGCCCGGCGGTACGTTTGAATTCAAATCACCCCTTGTAGGGCACTATAATCTGGAAAACATCCTTTGTGCCACCGGGGCAGGTATAGCCTTGAATCTCTCTTTAGGCGCTATTAAAGCCGGCCTGGAAGAGGTTGCCGGAATTCCGGGACGTCTTGAAAGTATTGCCAATGATATTGAACGCTTTGTATATGTCGATTACGCCCATACCCCTGATGCTCTCGATAATGTGCTCTCTGTCTTAAAAAAGCTGGCGACCGGCAAAGTCATCTGTGTATTCGGCTGCGGCGGCAATCGCGACAGTGCCAAACGCCCTAAGATGGGTGCCATAGCAAGCAGGCTCTGTGACCTTACCGTGATCACAAACGATAACCCTCGCACAGAACCGCCCCGAAAAATCATCGGCCAGATCCTTGAAGGGACTAAAAAGGCCGGCGTACGACGATACACCCCTTCGGATCTGGCAGCAGGCCTTCAACAAAGAGGCTACGTTGTCGAACCGGATCGTAAAAATGCCATCCAGCTGGCGGTGCTGGCATCCCGCCCGGGCGATACCGTCCTGATCGCCGGCAAAGGCGATGAAACCTATCAAGTCATCAAAGAGAGTGTCGTTCCCTTTGACGACCGCGCAGAAGCCCGGGCAGCACTTTCAGCCCTGGCCGGATCTCCAAAGAAAAGCATCAAACAGAATCACCAGACAAAGGACCTTAAGGCCGATGACAAAACCAATACCTTGGACCACTGCTGAAATCCTTGAAGCAGTAGAGGGAAACCTGTTGTGCGGAGACATCAACAGGGTTTTCGCGGGCGTCTCTATCGATTCGCGCAGGATCGCTGCGGATGACCTCTTTGTGGCCATCAAAGGTGATGTTCATGACGGCCACAGTTTTGCCGGCGACGTCATTGCAGACGGTGTTGCCGGCATTATCATCAACAATGACAAAGCCGCAGCCCTGCCCGGCCAGCTATGCCAAAAAAAAGGACTTGTCTGTGTTACTGTGACCGATACAACCAAAGCACTGGGCAACCTTGCAGCTTTTCAACGCCAACGTTCAAACGCCTCGGTGGTCGCCATTACCGGTTCAAACGGCAAAACCACCACCCGGACCATGACTGCTGCCGTTGTTGCCCAATGCTTCTCTACGCTGACAACCAGCGGCAATCTGAACAATGAGATCGGACTGCCCCTGACATTGCTGAATCTCAATTTGCATCATCAGTGGGCGGTTGTGGAGCTGGGTATGAACAGGCCCGGAGAAATCGAACGTCTCGGTGCAATCTGTTCACCGCAAATCGGTCTAATTACCAATATCGGTCCGGCCCACCTTGAAGGGCTGGGCTCCATAGATGCCGTCATGCGGGCCAAGGGTGAGCTGCTTACAAAAATCAAACCGGCCGGCACGGCGGTTCTGAATGCCGACGATCCTAAGCTGCTGCAGCTTGCCGACCAAACATCGGCAAACGTTGTTCTCTTCGGTTTGTCAAAAAAGGCCCAAATCAGAGGCCGGTCTATTCGTAAAAAGGGTCTGGGACTTTCTTTTACTCTCCAGATGCCGTCGGAAAGCATTTCTATCGATATTGAAACTCCCGGCAGATTCATGGTTTCCAATGCGTTGGCTGCGGCAGCGGTTGGATACCTGCTGGGAGCAAGTGCCCGACAGATTAAAACCGGCCTTGAGAGTTTCGTCCCGGTTCAAGGCCGGTTGAACATACATAAAACGCACAAAGGCATCTATATCATCGACGACACGTACAATGCCAACCCAGGCTCCATGTCAGCTGCTATTGAAACGCTCAAGTCCTCAAAAGGGGGCGGCAGGGGGGTTATGGTCATCGGCGATATGCTCGAACTCGGGCAGCATTCGGAATCGTTGCACCACAAGATCGGCATCCTTTGTGCAAAATCTAAGATATCAAGAGTCTATGCGACCGGCAAATTTGCTGAATCAGTGGCCGCAGGTGCCCGCAAAGAAGATATGAATTCCGGCAATATTATCTTAGGGACCAAGGAAGCAATCTATGAAAGTATCATTGACTGGCTCGATCCCGGAGACTGGGTGCTGGTAAAGGGCAGCCGATCAATGGCCATGGAAAAAATCGTTGAAAAACTTTTGGAGTGGGCCAACGGCTAGACTGTGCACGGCCATGCAGTGCGCTTCGGGGAGTTTAGTCATTTGTCCGTTGTCCGTTGTCAGTTGTAAATCTAACTCGGTTTATCCGGCGTTATTATAACGCTTGGCTGAAGATTTATAAATCAAGACTTTAATTCCTCTCAATTAGCTACGGACAACGGACAATGAACAACGGACATCGAGCGTTTCGCTTGATTAGGGTATCATTTTACTAACAACAATTTGTCTTCGATAAGGAGCTTCGAGACGACAACCGATGTTATATCACCTACTATATCCGCTGCATAACACCATATCGGCCTTTAATGTATTTCGATACATTACTTTCCGGACGATCTATGCCAGTCTTACTGCTTTTTTAATCTGTTTTTTTATGGGCCCCTGGGTTATTCGAAGACTGAGCCGCCTGCAAGTGGGGCAGTATATCAGAGAAGACGGTCCTAAAACCCACCACACAAAAGCCGGAACTCCAACCATGGGCGGAATGCTGATCATTTTCTCAATTGTTGTATCGACACTCCTCTGGACGAATTTAACCAATCATTACGTCTGGATAGTATTGCTGGCCACCGTTGGTTACGGCGGCATCGGTTTTGCTGATGACTATCTGATGCAAATCAAAAAACAGAACAAAGGACTAAGTGTTCGCAATAAATTCCTGCTGCAAACTATTCTGGCGCTGGCCACCGGTACGCTGGTTTACATGTCGCCGGACTTTTCAGCGCGCGTCACCATACCGTTTTTAAAGAAAGTTTCACCGGATCTTGGATACGGTTATATCCTATTTGCCGCTTTGGTAATTATCGCCACATCCAATGCGGTCAACCTGACAGACGGGCTCGACGGCCTTGCCATCGGACCTTTTATCATAGCTTCAACAGCTTATATGGTCTTTGCCTATGTCGCCGGGCACATCAAAATAGCCGACTATCTGCAAATCAACTACGTTGTCGGCAGCGGAGAAATAGCCGTTTTCTGCGGAACACTGGCCGGCGCAGGCCTTGGATTTTTGTGGTTCAACACTTATCCGGCACAGATTTTTATGGGCGATGTCGGCTCCCTTTCACTGGGTGCGGCCTTAGGCACCGTAGCAGTCATCACCAAGCAGGAGATCCTGCTGGCGTTGGTCGGTGGGCTTTTTGTGATTGAGACGCTGTCTGTGATTTTTCAGGTCGGTTTTTTCAAAGTAACAAACGGCCGCAGAATATTTAGAATGGCCCCGCTGCACCACCATTTTGAATTGAAAGGATGGCCGGAACCTAAAGTTATTGTCCGGTTCTGGATCATTGCAATTGCATTGGCGCTGCTTTCAATGAGCACGCTGAAACT
>JACKQG010005837.1_pt1 | contig 13332 bp, 11 predicted proteins | sample 8237621 | NCBI WGS metagenome assembly JACKQG01 (sample SAMN15677084, study PRJNA649215) | marine metagenome | biome: marine; feature: Black Sea; material: saline water; isolation source: suspended particulate matter (SPM) from the Black Sea western gyre | collected 2013-06-09/2013-06-10 | depth...
CTCATTTTTCCCACATGCTAGTTTCATCCAGTAGCTTTTTATCTTCCAGGCTAAGTTTGATATTGATACTACCAAAATTATCTTCCAATTGTGTGAGATTACGCGGGCCAATAATGGGGCTTGTGATCACGGGATTGGCAAGCAGCCAGGCCAGGGCAATCTGTGAGATTGACGCGTTGTGCCGTTTGGCAATATTTTCAGTTACTTCAAGTGTATTCCAACCGCGCGGCGTAAAGTAGCGTCGCTTGGCGCTATCGGCGCGCACGCTTTCAGGGATGGGCTGGTCGGGGCGGTATTTACCGGTGAGAAACCCCCCGCCCAGCGGACTATAGGGAATGACTCCGATGCCGTAGGTTTGACACACCTGGGCGAGTTCGCGCTCAAATTCTGCCCGATGGCCGAGATTATAATGGGGTTGCAGCGAGTCGTAGCGCGGTGTTTTTAGCGTATCAGCAGCCCATAGCGCTTGCATTAGCCGCCAGGCCGAATAGTTTGACGCGCCAAGATAGCGCACTTTGCCTTGGCGGACGAGATCATCCAGTGCCAGCAGGGTTTCTTCAATGGGGGTTTCTTCGTCGTACCAATGAGTTTGGTAGAGATCAATATAATCGCAATCCAGACGACGTAACGAATCTTCAACCGCGTTCAGGATGTGATAACGGGAAAGTCCTTGATCGTTAGGGCCATCGCCCATTGGGCCGCGTACTTTTGTGGCAATTACTACTTGATCGCGCGGAATGTTAAACTTCTTCATCCAGCGGCCAATGATCTCTTCGGCCACACCACCGGGGTTGCCATCTACCCAGCGCGAGTAAATATCGGCTGTATCAATAAAATTTACGCCAGCGGCAAAGGCGGCATTTAAAATCTCATAGGCCAGGGCCTCATCGGCAGTCCAGCCGAATTGCATTGTTCCCAGGCACAATTCAGAAACCTTCAATCCAGTATGTCCAAGTTTGCGATATTCCATTGGGATCATTTCTCCTTTTTTCTTGGTATTTTTTCTGCGCGACGAAAGCATTATTCGCTTGAAAAGCCTCGCATCACGGGGCGGCTGCGAACCCACAACCACAATGTTTGCACACCCATCCCCAACGTGAAGGCGATCAACCCCACGTACAGGCCGGGCATCTCGCCCCAGGCAATGCCCAAACCTAATAATACGCCGATCGTCACCAGAAAAATTAGTACAGCTTCGGGGATGGCGCGGGTCTTTTTGCTATTGAGAATGGTGCCCTGATACCAGCTCTGCAACGCGGTCAACGCGGGTAAAAGCAGCGCCAGCCACATTCCGGTATGTGCAAATGTAGCCAGTTCCGGTGATAGCGCGGAAATACGCCGGAACCAGATCGGGGCCAGGGGGGTGGCCACCAACCCCAATTGCAAAACCGTCAGGAATCCAACCAGTAAAACGGTGAAGCGGCGGAGCGCTTTGGCGGCTCCGGGCTGATCCAGCATGGAGACTACGACTTCGTTATAGCCCATCCCCATGCTGCGGAAGAGAAAACTCAGCCCGATGACGACCGGCCAAACCGCGAGCGATTCGAGCGCCTGAGGCATACGGCTGAGCGCCGCGCTACCCAGGGGTTGAATCAGCAAACTGAGCAGGGATGTCATTGCCAGGGGGATGTAGAATTTAAAAAAGACGCGATACGTGAGCGGAGGACTCAGCGCCGGAGCGGTGCGCAATTTACCGCGCTTGACCCGGATAGCAGCCAGCCCGGCGAAGATGGCTTCACTGACTACACCCGCCGCGACTGCGGAGGTTGCCACGACGATCCCGGGGAGGGTCTTCATCGAATAGCCGATGAGCAACACAGTAATATCCGCGCTCAAGCGGATGAAGGTGCCCACAGTTACGGCCCAGCTTTGCCCGAAGCGGATCATCAACCCCTGGTTGAAACGCCGATAGGCAATCGACCATGTCCACGGGGTCATGATTTTCAAACCAATGCGCGCCGGCTCGATGATCTCGGCAGGCGCGCCGATCAGCTTTTCGACGACGAAATAATACAACGGCGTGAAAGCGACGGCCACATGCAGCGCGGTCAGGATCGCGCTGGTGATCATCATAAAGGTATTCAGCTTGCGATACGAAGCCCAATCTTTGCTCAGCGCGGTTGAAGCGGCTAAGAGCATGATGATAGGCGCTTCGATGATCAGGGAAAGCGGAAATACAACACCGCCATAGGCTGCCAGGTTGATTTCGGGTTCGGCCAGACGGGCTACAATGGCGCTCAGCGCGGGGAGTTCCAGCGCCATTAGCGCCCAACTGCCCGCCAGCGGCAGCCAGATGATGAAGATTTTCCGAAGCGAAACGGGATTTAAGGAAGATTGTTGAATCAAAGGTTTTTCTCTATTTTTCTGTGCGACTCTTCGCGAGGCGGGTGCATTTAGGCCGTCTGTGGTTCTTTGGGCAGCGCCAGAATTGCCGGAATCGTGACCAATGCAATCAACGCGCCGATTAGAAAGGTTGTTCGCAATCCCCAGGCATCACCGGCCATACCCACCAGCAGCGATGAAAGCGACATACCCAAAAAGCTGATGAACATGAATAGCCCATTGGCTGTGGCGCGGCTTTCCGGGTGATGGTCTTGTACCAAAGCCAGCAGCACTGGCTGAGTGGACAGGCTGAAAAATCCGAGCAGGATCAACGCCGGAATAAGCAGCCAGCCCTGTGCCAGCAAAAACAGACCAGTGGTTACCGTTGCACAAACCATAGCGATAATCAAAGTTGGTTTGCGTCCCACCCGGTCGCTGACGCTTCCGCTGATCAACGCGCCGACGACACCGGCGCCCTCAAGCACCGACAACGAAATGCCTGCAAATACCAGACTGGCTCCTTCGCCTCTCATAAAGATGGGCATAAACCGCGTGATACTGGTGGCTAAAAATGCGCGCGGCACTACAATAAAAAACATCGGCAGAAAGAAAGCCATATATTGTGGCAATGTATCGAAAAAATTGCCCGGTTTTTTCTGCTCCGATTTACTGGAAACCGTGCGGAAGCGCCATAGCAAAAGCAATGAGGCTGCCCATCCGATAATCAGTAGCCGATAAATGCCATCAAAGCCCCAGATGCCAATGCCCGCAACCACAATCAACGGGCCAATCGTACGGCCTAATTCGCCGCCCGCCATAAACCAACTCATACCGCGGCCCACATTTTTGCCAGAAATACGGGCAATCATTGCCGGGGCTGGGGCATGAAACGCCGCCGAACTGATTCCCATCATGACCAGTAGCACAATAGTCGCTGTCTGGTTAGGCGCATTTCCCAAAAGACTAATCATCGTCGCGGTGACCGCTGGGGCAAAAATAATAAAATAACGTACACTGATCTTGTCTGCCAGATAACCGATTAAGGGGTTGAGTATCGCGGGGAGTTGTGAAAGCATGGTCAAAAATCCGACCATCGTCAGCGAGAGTGAAAGCTTTTCCTGCAATTCAACCAATAACATTGGCAAAAATGCCGAATAAGTATCATGAACAAAGTGTCCGCCAACAATTGTGAGTACATTTTCGGTTTCGAACGGAGCTTCTTTGGTTGCGGGTTTGCTGAGAATTTGTGATGTCATAAAGGCTGCCTTTCAAGTGATTGCCAAATATACCGCATCTTGAATGACGATACAAGAAATGCCGCGCAGATTGCTTGACTCATCGCGCACTCTCCAGTACAATCCCGCTTTATATGAACCACAAAACCATTCGCTTTTTCGCCTTTTATTTTTATTACGGTAACACCCCTACGGTTGCCGTTGGTGGCGCTTAAGCGGATAGAAGATAAGCACAACGATCTGAGACGCGAGGCCAACGGCCTCGCGTTTTTGCTTTCTGGAGGAAAGTATGCCTGTACGAGGAATACGCGGCGCAATTACCGTGAATGAAGACCATCCCGAAGCGATTCTTGCTGCAACACAAGAACTGCTTGAAAAGATCGGAGTGTCAAACCCGGCTCTGAGCGTGAGCGACATCGCCAGTGTTTGGTTCACCCTCACAGCCGATCTCCGTTCCGTTTTCCCCGCCAAAGCCGCTCGCCAGCTCGGATGGACAGATGCCCCCCTGATGTGCGCTCAGGAGATCCCCGTCCCTGGGAGCCTGCCGCGCTGCGTGCGCGTGCTGATTCACTGGAATACTGACCTGCCGCAGAACGAGATTCGCCATCTCTACCTGCGCGAGGCCGCCCAACTCCGCCCGGATTTAATAGACTAGAACGTATTCACCACGGAGACACGAAGAACACAGAAAGTAAGCGTTCAGGCTTTCCCTTAAACGAAGCCAGATTGGTTCAAATTTCTCTCAGAAGCTTCCCCGTTTTGCGAAAAAGGCGCTGTTTTTCCCTTGTAAACGTCCCATATTGGCGAAATTGAACCAATCTCTGCCTACCGCTGAACGCTTACCTCAGAAATTCTCAGATAACTCGGTGTCTCTGTAATTTTATTCAAAGGAGAGAAATTATGCTAATTATCATGCGTCCCGGAGCCAGAAAAGTAGAAACCCAGGCCGTCATTGCTCGTATCGAATCGCAGGGCCTGGCTGCCCACCCCATTTACGGTGAAGAGCACACCGTCATCGGCGCGGTTGGCGATGGTCGTCCAGTCAACCGCGATCAATTCATTCTCATGGATGGCGTAGATCGTGTTGTCCCCATCTCGCGGCCATTCAAGCTGGCCTCGCGCGAATTCAGCCCGCAAGATTCCGCCTTTCCGCTCAACGGCGTTTCGATTGACCCCGGACATGTCGTCATCATCGCCGGGCCGTGTTCGGTGGAGAGTCGTTCCCAAATTCTTGAAGCTGCCCATGCTGTTAAAGAAGCCGGGGCGCACGCCTTGCGCGGCGGCGCTTTCAAACCGCGCACCTCGCCCTATTCTTTTCAGGGGATGGGCGAAGAAGGTCTCGAACTGCTCGCCGAAGCGCGTGAACAGACCGGCCTGCCCATCGTTACCGAAGTTATGACCCCCGAGCAAATCCCGTTGATTGCCAAATATGCCGACATGCTCCAGATCGGGGCGCGTAATATGCAGAATTACTCATTGCTCAAAGCTGTTGGCGAGTGTGAGCGTTCTGTCCTGATCAAACGCGGCTTGTCCTCCACAATTGATGAATTGCTCATGGCCGCGGAATATGTGCTCTCCAAGGGCAACCGCCGCGTGGTACTGTGTGAGCGCGGCATCCGCACTTTTGAAACCGCCACGCGCAATACCACCGATATTAATGCCATCCCCGTGATTAAATCGCAAACCCATCTCCCGGTGATCCTTGACCCCAGTCACGGTACCGGGCATTGGGAGTACGTCACGGCGATTGCCCGTGCCGGTATTGCCGCCGGAGCTGATGGCCTGATGATTGAAGTCCACCCCGACCCCGATAACGCTCTCTCTGATGGCGGGCAGTCGCTCAAACCCGAGCGATTTGCTGAGATGGTCTTGCAAGTCAAAGCGATTGCCGAAGCCGTGGGTAAAAAACTCGCTCCCATACAATAACGAAATTGGTTCAATTTGAATGTACCTTGGATGAACGAAAGTCGATTTTCTGGATTGAACCAAATTTTTAACTAAGGAGACTAATCTATGCTCATCATTATGCGTGCTGGTGCCAGCCAATCCGAAATTAAATCGGTGGTTTCTCGCATCGAAGCTCAGGGTCTCAACGCTCACCTTTCTCAAGGCAAGGAACGCACCATCATCGGAGCCGTAGGAGATGGCCGTATTGTCAACCGTGACCAGTTCGTTGTTATGGATGGCGTTGACCGCGTGGTGCCGATCTCGCGCCCTTTCAAGCTGGCCTCGCGCGAATTCAGTCCTCAAGATTCAGCTTTTCCACTCAACGGCATCTCTGTCGAGCCGGGTCAAATCGTGATTATCGCCGGACCATGCTCAGTGGAGAGTCGCGCACAAATTCTGGAAATTGCCCACGCTATTAAGGAGGCCGGAGCGCATGCTCTGCGCGGTGGCGCTTTTAAACCGCGCACCTCGCCCTATTCCTTCCAGGGCATGGGCGAAGAAGGTCTGAAATTACTCGCCGAAGCGCGTGAGCAAACCGGTTTGCCCATTGTCACCGAAGTTATGGCCCCGGAGCAGGTTTTGTTGGTTTCTCGATATGCCGACATGCTCCAGATTGGGGCGCGCAATATGCAAAATTATGCTCTGCTCAAATCTGTTGGACTCGGCGACCGCCCCGTGTTGCTTAAGCGCGGTCTCAGCGCAACCATTGAAGAGTTGTTGATGGCCGCTGAGTACATTCTCTCAAAGGGTAATCGTCGTGTCGTTCTGTGCGAGCGCGGTATCCGCACATTTGAGACAGCCACCCGCAACACTACCGACATCAACGCTATTCCCGTACTCAAAGCGCAGACGCATCTCCCCGTTATCCTCGACCCCAGCCACGGAACCGGACATTGGGAATATGTCACCGCCATCGCCCGCGCCGGTATCGCCGCCGGAGCCGATGGTTTGATTATCGAAGTCCACCCCGATCCGGATAATGCCGTCTCCGATGGCGGGCAATCACTCAAGCCTGAGCGTTTTGCCGAGATGGTAAAGCAGGTTGCTGGTATTGCCGGAATTCTCGGCAAAACGCTTGCCCCTCAGGTGAGCTAACTGAGACCTCCGATATTTCCGCAACGATTGGCGTTAAAAAAATAACATTGTGATGCAAATTGAGTTTGCCGAAATATCGACTCTGTCTAATGAGCGTACATTATGGGTGAAGACGGAATTTTTGCTAATAAAACTATTGCCATTGTTGGCTTGGGGCTGATGGGCGGATCGCTGGCGCTGGCGCTGCGATTGCATGTCGGCGCTTTGCTCGCGGTGGATCCTGATCCCGAAACCCGGCGCTACGCCCTGGAGCGCAGGCTTGTTAATAAGGCCTCCGCTGATCCGGCTAAAATTCTCCCTCAGGCGGACCTTATTGTCCTGGCCGCGCCGGTGCGGGTGAACTTGCAACTGCTGGCCCAGCTCCCGCTACTTTGCCCGGCCTCCAGCGCAGTCATCGATCTCAGTTCCACCAAAGCCGAAATTGTTGCCGCGATGAATCGCCTGCCAGAGCGTTTTTCTGCCCTGGGTGGGCATCCGATGTGCGGCAAAGAAACCTCCGGCTTGCCTCACGCCGAAGCAAAACTTTTCAAGAATGCCACATTCGCCCTGACGCCCACTGAGCGTACCACGCTCACCCTGCGAGAGACAGCCAATCAATTGGCTACTCTCATCGGTTCCCGTCCGTTGTGGCTGAATGCACAAACCCACGATAATTGGGTGGCCGCGACCAGCCATCTGCCTTACCTGCTTTCGGCGGCATTGGCGGCCAGCACCCCCACAGAAGCTGCTCCCCTAGCCAGCAGTGGATTTCGCAGCGCTACCCGTCTGGCTGCCAGCGACGTGGATATGATGCTTGATATCCTGCTTACCAACCGCGTTCCGCTCCTCACCGCTCTGCAAAATTTTCGTTTGGGCCTCACCGAACTCGAAACCACCCTTACCGCCACCGATGAGCGCACCTTGCGCGAACAACTCGCCCGCGCCCGTGATGCCCGAAAAACGCTGTTCCCGGATTGATTATCAACCTTCAACCTGTAACTTGTAAACCTGCTAACCATCATGACCTTGCCAATCACCCCCATCCCTCACCCCCTTGCCGCCCGCGTGCGTGTTCCCGGTTCAAAGAGTCACACTAACCGCGCTTTGCTTGTCGCCGCGTTGGCCTCCGGGCAGACTGTTCTCGAAAACGCGCTTATTTCGGATGACTCACGCTACTTCGTGGCTGCCCTCACCGAGCTAGGTTTTGATGTCCAGCTTGACGAGTCGCAGCGTATCATTTCCGTCAACGGTTTGGGGGGCGACATCCCCGTCGGACGCGCTGATTTGTTCATCGGCAACGCTGGCACGGCTGCTCGTTTCCTCACCGCCATGCTCACCCTCGGCCGCGGTCAATTCACCCTCGACGGCGAGCCGCGCATGCGCCAACGTCCCATCGGCGACTTGGTGGTTGCCTTGAATAAATTGGGCGCGCGCATCGAAGCCCCAACAGGCTGCCCGCCTGTGACGATACACGCCAATGGTCTCCCCGGTGGAAAAACTGCCATCCGCGGCGATACTAGCAGCCAATATCTGAGCGGCTTGCTGATGACCGCGCCTTATGCTCAAACTTCGGTTGAGATCGAAGTTGTAGGACCGCTGTTCTCGCGCCCCTACATTGATCTGACCCTGGGCGTGATGGCTGATTTTGGTGTGGACGTTCAACGCGTGGACTATGAGCGGTTTCGCGTTCCCCAGGGTCAGTACAAAACTCCGGGGCGCTGTGCCATCGAGAGCGATGCCTCCGCGGCCTCTTATTTTTTTGCGGCCCCAGCGATTTGCGGCGGTTGGGTGGAAGTGGAACATCTTTCCCGGCAGGCGCGGCAGGGCGATATCGCCTTTCTGGATGTGCTCGCTGAGATGGGCTGCATTGTGGCAGAATCCCCCGCTGCGATCCGCGTTACTGGCCCGGCGCGCCTGCGTGGCGCGGATGTAGATATGGCCGACATCCCCGATACAGCGCAAACTCTGGCCGCGATTGCCCCTTTCGCCGAAACGCCGACCACGATCCGCGGCATTGCTTCCGCCCGCCACAAGGAAACGGATCGTATTGCGGCGACCTGTTCTGAATTATCCCGCCTGGGTGTGCGCGTGGATGAGCATCCCGACGGCATGACGATTTATCCGTGTAACGCTGTTCGCCCGGCGCGTATCCAGACCTATAAGGATCACCGCATGGCGATGGCCTTTGCTATCGTTGGCCTATGCGTTCCTGGCATAGAAATTGAAGACCCTGCCTGCGTGGCGAAGACCTTCCCAAATTTTTTTGATGTGTTGGGACAATTGGGTCCCGACCGCAAAAAAACGACGGCCTGACCACCAGATTTATGACTTCTTCAAAAAACCTTCAACCTTTAACTTTCAATTTAGGCTTGATCGGCTACCCCCTCGGTCACAGTCTTTCGCCGCGCATTCATAACGCTGCCTTGCGCGCCCTCGGCCTGGAAGGGGAGTATCGCCTGTATCCGGCTGGCCCTCACCCCCAGCCCCTCTCCCTCAGAGAGATGGAAGTAATGAGTGAAGGCATGTACACAATTGAGCACTTATTACTAGAAATGCGCACAGGCCAACTCCACGGCCTTAACGTGACCATCCCGCACAAGCAGAATGTGATACAGTATCTCGATGCCCTTACGCCCGCGGCGCAAGCCATTGGCGCGGTGAACACGATATTTCGCCAGGGCGATCAACTGATTGGCGATAACACCGACGCGCCCGGTTTTTGGGATGACATCGTCCGATGCCTGAATGTTCCGATGTCGCGACCTCTCGACGCATTAATCCTGGGCGCTGGCGGCTCGGCACGCGCCGTTGTTTATGCTCTGCTTACGCAGGGTTGCCGCGTCACCATCGCCGCCCGCCGAGTTGAGCAGGCGGAAGAACTCTGTGAACAGTTTTCAGAGTTCAGTAATCAATTGTCCGTGTCCAGTCTGACACGCGAATCATTAACCGCCCCTCATTCAGCATTCAGCATTCATCATTCTGCATTACTCGTAAACACCACCCCCCTCGGCATGTCGCCCAACCCCCATGCTTCGCCCTGGCCTGTGGAGATTCCCTTTCCAGAAAACGCCGCTGTCTATGACCTGGTTTATAATCCTCGCGAAACCCTGTTGGTCAGGCAAGCGCGTATTGCCGGGCTGAAAGCTGTCACCGGGTTGGGGATGCTGATTGAGCAGGCTGCCCTGGCTTTTGAGCGTTGGACGGACCTTGAAGCCCCTCGTACTGTGATGCGAAAAGCCTTAGACGCGCCAACGAAATGATGCTATGACGAAACCGACTGATAAACTCTCCCCCAATTATTTCGCCACCCTCAGCGCCCGCGTGGCCGCATTGCGCGCCGCCGGGTATGATGTCATCCGCCTGGATATTGGCTCGCCAGATTTACCGCCTGCCGTGCATATTGTGGAGGCGCTGACTTGCTCGGCGCGTGATTCGACCAGTCATGGCTATCAACCCCTCAGCGGATCGTCGGAAATCCGCCGGGCGTGGGCGCAGCTTTACCAGAATCAGCATGGAGTAAAACTAGACCCTGAGGATCTGCTGCCCCTCCTGGGGTCGAAAGAGGGTGTCTTCCATCTTTCGCTGGCGATTCTCAATCCGAAAGATGTAGTTTTGATTCCTGATCCCGGCTATCAGACCTACGCTCAGGGCGCTCGTTTCGCAGGGGCTGAGCCGGTCAGCTTTCCACTGCTCCCGGAGAACGGCTTCCTCCCTGACCTGGACGCGATCCCAATAGAGACCGCCCGCCGCGCCAGATTGATGTGGCTGAACTATCCTAACAACCCCACCGCCGCCGTCGCCGATTTGGAGTTTTTCGCCCGCGCCGTGGAGTTTGCCCGCAGTTATGGGATTTTGTTGGTTCACGACGCGGCCTATACTCAGGTGACTTTCGATGGCTGGCGCGCTCCCAGCATTTTAGAAGTGCCCGGCGCAGCAGATGTGGCTGTGGAACTCAACACACTTTCGAAATCGCATAATATGGCTGGCTGGCGGCTGGGCATCGCCGCGGGCAATGCAGAAGCGATTACCGCGCTGCTCAAGTTGAAAACCCATGCCGATAGCGGCCATTTTTTACCCGTTCAGGATGGGGCCGTCGCTGCGCTGACGGGGGATCAGGGCTGGCTTGTGACGCGCAACGCCGTTTATCAGGATCGCCGCGATGCGGCCATGACCGCCCTGCGGGGGATGGGATTGCTACCGCATAGTTCGAAAGCTTCATTGTATATTTGGTGCCCGATCCCGGCTGGCTGGCGCTCGATGGATTTTGCCTTGCATATTTTAAATACTGCCCATGTCAGCCTGACACCGGGGATCATCTTCGGCCCGCGTGGCGAAGGCTATTTTCGCTTATCGTTGGTGCGACCAGTTGATGTAATAGAAACGGCGATGAACCGTATTTCAAATCGGTTGAAAGTTTTATATTGAAGGTTAGAAAGTTAGGAGTTGATTGTAGAACTTTTAACTTTAAGCCTGCAACCTTTAACCCAAAGGAAGGCCATGTTTACAACGCGATTGCGATTTTTGACCGCTGGCGAATCCCACGGTCCCGAATTAACTGCTATTCTCGAAGGGCTGCCCGCTGGTCTGCGCCTGGATGTAGATGCCATTAATCACGAACTTTTGCGCCGCCAGCAAGGTTATGGGGCCGGGCCGCGTATGAAAATGGAGCGCGACCAGGCGCAAATTCTCAGCGGTGTGATGGCGGGCGAAACCATCGGCGCGCCGCTTGCGATGCGTATAGCCAATTTGAATCATGAGAAATGGTTGGGTCAGGCCATCGATCCGTTTACCGCGCCGCGTCCTGGGCACGCCGACCTGACCGCGGCGATCAAATATGGCTACCGCGACCTGCGTCCATCATTGGAGCGCGCCTCAGCCCGCGAGACGGCTGCCCGCGTGGCCGTTGGCGCGGTGTGCAAGCAGTTATTGGCTGAATTCGGCGTGCAGATCATTGGCTATGTGCGCTCGATTGGCGAAGTGCAAGCCGATATTGAGAAAATCCCGTTCGAAAACCGCGTCGCCCAGGCTGAAGCCAGCGCTGTGCGTTGCCCTGATCCTGCTGCTTCTGAAGCCATGCGCGCCCGCATCCGCGAAATTATGCAACAGCGCGATACTCTCGGCGGGGTGATTGAAGTTGTGGCGCTCAACCTGCCGCCCGGCCTGGGTTCACACGTTCATTGGGATCGCAAGCTCGAAGCGCGTTTGGGCGCGGCAGTGCTGGGTGTGCAGGCCATCAAAGGTATTGAATTTGGCCCGGCCTTTGAGAATGCCTGTCTCCCCGGCACGCAGGCGCACGATGCTATTATCCCCTCTCCCACTGGGAGAGGGGCAGGGGGTGAGGGGAATAATTTCTTCATCCGCCCCAGCAACCGCGCCGGGGGCATTGAGGGCGGCATTAGCAATGGGCAACCGCTTACCATTCGGGCGGCGATGAAGCCCATCGCTACCACCCTCACTCCGCAGCAGACTGTCGATCTCGCCGACGGTCAGCCGCGCCCCACACAGTATGAGCGTTCCGATTTCTGCCCTGTGCCGCGCGCCGTGCCGATCATCGAGGCGGTCACGGCTTTCATACTGGCCGATGCGCTGCTTGAAAAACTGGGTGGTGACTCGCTCGCCGAAATGAGTGCGCGCTTCGAATCCCTACGCCAAGCGCGGCTTGAAGACCTTCCGGTGGATAATACCCCACAGATTTGGTGGCCTGAATGAAACTTTCAACGGTTTTTCTCTACGGCCCTTCCGGTTCGGGTAAAAGCACCATTGGCGGTCTGCTGGCCGAAAATTTGAGCCTGCCCTTTGTTGATTTAGATGTGGAAATCGAAGCCCGCAGCGGGATGCCGATCTCCGAGATTTTCGCATCCCAGGGCGAAGCGCGTTTTCGAGAGTGGGAGCGGACAACTTTGGAGCTGATTCTGACATCCAATGAGCAGGTGATCGCCCTCGGCGGCGGCGCGCTGACCGTGCCCGAAACGCGTCATCTGGCCGAAAGCGCCGGAGATGTGATTCTGCTTCACGCCGCGCCGGATGCACTGGTGGCGCGCCTGCAGGCCGATGACGAGCCGCGTCCGTTATTGACTGGGGATGCCCGTCAAAAATTGGATGCCATGCTGGCGCGGCGCGGCGAACATTATGCCTCGTTTGAACGTCAACTCGATACAACCCGTCTAAGCCCTGTTGATGCCGCCTGGGAGCTTCAGATACTGCTGGGGCGTTATCATCTCAAGGCCATGCCCCCAGGCTATGATGTGCGCGTCCAGCCCGGCGGTTTGGATGACCTCGGCGCGCTGATGCAGGCACGCGGGCTGAATGGCCCGGTTGCGGTGGTGACGGATGAAAATGTTGGGGCGTTGTACCTGCCTCGGGCGCTGCACTCCCTCCAGAAGTCTGGGTACGCTGCCCGCGGTATCACCATCCCCGCTGGGGAAACATACAAAACCCTGGACACGGTATCCAAGCTCTGGGACGGGTTTTTATCCGCAAAAATCGAACGCCGCAGCACAGTGATTGGATTGGGCGGCGGGGTGGTTGGCGATCTGGCCGGATTCGCCGCCGCGACTTTTTTGCGCGGCGTGCCCTGGGTGGCTGTGCCAACCTCGTTGCTGTCGATGGTAGATGCCAGCATGGGCGGTAAAACTGGGGCCGACCTGCCGCAAGGCAAAAACCTGATCGGCGCATTTCACCCGCCACGGCTGGTGCTGGCTGACCCCGAAGTTTTAGCGACATTGCCCGAAGAAGAACTGCGTTCCGGGATGGG
>JACKQG010005839.1_pt1 | contig 13331 bp, 12 predicted proteins | sample 8237621 | NCBI WGS metagenome assembly JACKQG01 (sample SAMN15677084, study PRJNA649215) | marine metagenome | biome: marine; feature: Black Sea; material: saline water; isolation source: suspended particulate matter (SPM) from the Black Sea western gyre | collected 2013-06-09/2013-06-10 | depth...
TGCAAAAGAATCGCTTTGGCCCAGCGCCACTCGGACTCTTGTAGAGCGGGCTCAATGTTCACCAAGCCCGAGGTGCTTTTGGCGCCTTTACCGTCTGGTAGTTCGTCAGACAGGTCGTAGCCCTCGTCGGATGTGACGCGGTGTGGATAAAATAGCGACCAGGTCATGTAGATGCCGTGCCTTTTGAGTTCGGCGAACCACCAATCCCAGTTATCCAGATTTTCTGGGTTGAATGTACCGTCCTTACGAAGTAAGCCGAGAACTGATTGCAAGGGATGCTGACGTACCATGTTGATACCGTGCTTGCGCAGATAGCGTATACGTTGAGTCATCTCTGGTCTGCTCATGGCCAGATAGTTGGCTCCGCAGCCCCATAACTTGACGGGTTTGTCCGACTTCTCAAACTTGAGTTCGCTGCCCACTTGTTTGAGGAAGCCGTATTTCCCAGCCGGAGCTTCTACTAAGTGCGACATGTCAATAATATGTGTCTTGAATTTCACTTCCAAATAGAATTCAAGACAAAAACTGAGTCTTTCGAAAACTCGTCTTCGTAGAACGCTACTGGAAACCAGTCATCTGGACCTATCTGGTCCTGCCTTGACTGAGGCCGCAGAGCACCGGACGGCACGATGTTGTCGTTACTGGTTAGATAAAAAGCATCAAAGCAGGCGGTCAGATTTTCGCCCTTTCTGGCAAGTAGACGCAACTCGAAGTCGTGCGACCCTTTGGTAAGTTCCCCCCATCCCAGGTACACCCAGTTCACGACCAGGAATTTGCGAATTTCCACCGAATCCTCAAGTTGCACATCCCTGGTACAGATGCGCCAGTCATCCTCGTCGAACCGCCAGCGGAACGGACCGTGCTTCCAGAACTTCCGCACCCAGAATATTCGTTTCGATTTTCACTTCCAAATAGAAATCGAAACAAAAAACGATATTTCCCATCAGTAGGCACTTCGATATTGTATTTAGCGTATGCCTCGTCACCCGTTCGAGTATCTGCATTGGTCAGCCATGCTCCACCCGAAAGCAGGTCACGCTTGTCGGCAAAAGTCGATTCTGAAAACCATGTTTCCTTTGGGAAATTGGTTTCCACTGGATGCTCGCCTTCCCACCAGATGGAATTCTCTGCTTGCACCGTAGACATCGTAAATAGACCACTCGCTAAAATTATAAATGCCCAGATTCCGTTTTTTATCATGTCCCATGTATGCATTGATTACCTCTACTTAAATACATTCTCAAGAAAGTCAACGTGCATCCTGCCCCCATTGGCATTCCCTTGCCAGGGACTCCATAGTTTGGAGCAAATATCAAGGTCTCCATCTCCGTCGAAGTCACCAACGACAGCTTCATGACCGCCAAGACCTGCATCCAAGATGACATGCTCGACAAAGTGACCTCCCTTGCCGTCTAAGTTTTCCCAAATGAACCAACGAGGAGGTTTATCTCCCATCACGCCCTCCATTTCGCAGGAGAAAATATCGAAATCCCCATCTCCGTCGAAATCTGCAACCCATAGCGAATGGTAGGCTCCTCTTGCGCTATCGTCTCCTTGTGGAAGTTCATGTCGCTTCCAGGTCAGTCCGCGCCCATCAAGGTTTTCCATCCACGCCATTTTTGCGCCTGCTATTTCGGCATCAGCAAGAACAACATCATTTTTGCCATCACCGTTGATGTCGCATACTGCGCTCAAGGTCGCATTCGCTTGCCAGCCAGAAGAACCACCAAAAGTGCCAATTGGATGTTCTAACCATTCTGAGCCATCTCCATGGACATTCTCAAACCAGACATTTGAACGGACAATATCCAAATCTCCATCGCCGTCAATATCCCCTACGGAAACTCCGGCATGTACCGCTGGACCAATATCGTGGCGTTCCCAGGGCTGAGTTGGGTCTTCAGGAATCCTGTACCAGCGGAGATTGTTTTTGTCAGACATAGTGATAATCTCAGATTTGCCGTCTCCGTTAATGTCAGCGGCGACTACATCGTGGACATCAGTGAGGTTTTTGTCGAAGACAAATCGCTCGAAGGGCTTTCGGCGTGGATTTCGGGAGTTGCGGTACCACGCCCCTCCAGCGACAAAATCGAGCCAACCGTCGCTATCCACATCCAAAGCACACCCACCGACATCGGAAGGGGAATCTTTACCAAGGAGATATCGGAGCCACTTATCAGGCCCTTGATAATCGTACCAGTAGATATTTCCTCCGCGTTGACCCATGATAAACTCGGGAAGACCATCCCCATCCACATCTGCGGCGGATGTTTGCCCATAACTTCTACCTTGTAAATCAGTATCTATGTAGTGATGTCTGAACTGAAATTTTTGTTTCATGGTGCCTCCTCCTGCTTTTCATAAATTCTCCAAAAGCCGTGATTCCTCATAAATCACTGTTTTTGCGAATGCGCCATCTCCTCGATAGGAGTCTTGTTGTTCCCCTGCTGAATAGTACGCAGTGATGATTCTACCATTGGGCAATCGAACTGAGCTTGGATAGCCACAATCAGTGCCGGGTCTATCATCGCAGAAGAGCAGACGTTTCCTATCCCACGTATGTCCACCATCGCGACTAATCATACCTTGCACGCCGTAGGGTGGATGCCGATGACCGAAGGTTAACAAGATATAATCGTTGGATAAAGAAATCAAATCCGCCGGATGTTCGCGCGGCTCGGTGATGCGTTGCGGTTTTGTCCAGGTGTAGCCGGCGTCAGTTGAACGACATGAATACAAAGCTTGCTCGGAATCATTTGAACGGAGAGCGCCCAGCAATTCGCCATTAGGCAATAGTAGATATGCGGCTTCGTTTAAATCCGCGCCGACCACTGACGGGTCGCCCCATGTCAATCCCTCATCCTTAGAACGCAACAGATAACTCAAACATCCGCTCTTTGATTGGACATCGGCTTCACAATCCAAAATGCCCGTTGCTTGACCATAAATCGGCATCAACAGCGCTCCATCGGACAACGCCAAGATTTTACCATACGCGGAGTGTGGTCTTAACGGTTCAAAGTTTAGCAGATACGGTTCTTCCCAGGTGATGCCGCCATCGTGTGAGCGAGTGACGTGCATATCCACATTTCTTAAACCGGGAGCGAATTTTCCATTTGCGTCATAACTTCCTTGCGCGTGATAGGCGAGGACTATCGTTCCGCTCTTTGCAATCCCCAAAGCGGGGTTCCTATCATCCCTACCACTATCGGCGATAACGATTGGCTCTGACCAAATATCACCGCAATCTTCTGACCGGACAACATCCAACCGTCCTTCGATGCCGACATGCCCTGCACATGAACGAAGCACGGCGATAATTTCACTCTCAGAAATAGTCGCCAGAACGGGAAAATATCCCGCTTCTTTGATGACATAAACCTCTTTTGAGCCGGTGAGTTTTCGGATGTCAATGTATTTGTCATTTGAGTTCATAATTTGTGCCTCCTATTATTTTCAAGGTATATATCTGTACAAAACTTCTTGTATGGACGAACGCGGACGGACGCCGGTTAACCATCCATATATTTCTTTGTCCGCGTGCGTCTATCAAATTCGCGGTATCATCAAACTAACTCCTTCACCAATTCACCCACCAAACGCACTCGCTCAATATCTCCATCAGGTGGAAGTCCATCTGATATTCCAAGCACGAGCCGTGGGTGAAACAGTTCTACTAAATGTTTCACGCATTCGACCAAAGTTTCAATCGGATAAGAGGACAGAAAGTAGACTGATGGTATACCATCAAGCAATACCAGGTCATCCAGCGCCTCTTTGATTTCCTCGATAGTTACATCGCCTTGAGGTAAAGGTGTAGCGGCTTCTATCCCATCCCAGGGACAATCTCGCAGGTATGTTAAGAGCGGCTTCATCGCTCCGTCTACGTGAATATGCACAAACTTGCCTGCGGCATGCAATTGCTCGGTTCTTTTTTGATAGTATGGTATCAGATGTTCGCGCCAAATTGTGGATGTGTCTATGTTTCCATATTCTCGCCGAAGTTTAGAATCTGCACCGGGCATTGACACAATACCTCATATAGCGCATCGTCTACCTGAGTTTTTACTTCCACGTAGCGATTGATAACCTCGGGATGGTCATACATCATGTAGATTGTGTTTTCAAATCCCATGTGTTCAACGAACAGCCCCTGGATAGGTGAGCGGCTAAAGAAAAATTGCGGTGCCCCGCGCTCACCTATCTTTTTTAGATCGCGCTCATAGGCTTCTTGTTCCCAACACCACTCTTCATCTTGTATTATAAATTCCAACACCTTGAAATCTTGGGGGCCTTTTAGCTTATATTCGGCATTATAGCTTGTCACACCCAATTCGTCGTAGCGAACTAAGTTGGTCAGCGTCCCAACAGGCGTCTCCCAGACAAGTCGCAGATTTCTTTTATCCTCCCATTTTCTTGTAACCTTTACATCTTTATAACGACGGCGCAAGCCTTTGCCGAAATATCGCACCGAAGCGTGACAATAATCGTAAATTTCAGGGAATTCAGCGTCACGCAGGTTATCCGGCAGAGTTCCACGATCTTTGTTACCCTGATACCAAAACTCCAATCTCGGTTGCCAGAAAACTCCGCCTGGGTCATCTCCTCGGAAGATAGAAAGGTTCATCTCGCTAAAATTTCTGGTTACATCTGTTTTGGCCACAAGCTTTTTCCTCCATTCCCAAATTTCCTTTTCTACCGGTTCAACATATTTTCACAAATCGCTGATATGCTTCATCCCAGGCGTCTTGTTCCTGCGGCTGGTATTCGACAAGGTCAAAAGATTGCCTAATCATTTTGCGTCCTTCGGCGATCGAGGGCAGGCAACCCAGTGCGGTTGCCTGAACCATGATGTTGCCGATGGCGGTAGCTTCGATGGGACCTGCTATCACAGGTACATTCGTGGCATTGGCAGTAAATTGACAAAGGAGCGTGTTTTGCGTTCCGCCGCCAACGATATGTAACTTCTTAATCGGACCGCGAATCTGACTTATCATTTCAAGGACAGCGCGATACTTTAGAGCTAAACTTTCAAGCGCGCAACGTATAATTTCACCTTTTGTCTCAGGCTTCGATTGTCCGGTTTTTTCAAAGAATTCGACGATAGCCGCGGGCATATCTGTGGGGTTCAAGAACGAATTGTGGTCGGGGTCTACAAAGGCAATGAATGGTTTTGCCTCTGCCGCAAGATTCACGAGTTGTTGATATGAAAGTGATTGTCCAGACCTTTCCCATATTCGCCGACATTCTTGGACTAACCACAATCCTGCCACGTTCCGCAAGAATCGATATGTGCCGCCGACACCACCTTCATTGGTGAAATTAAATTGCAAGGATTGCTCATTGATTATCGGCTCTTTAATTTCGATTCCGATTAGCGACCATGTGCCAGAACTGAGATATGCCCAACTCTCGTCTCCCTCTGCTGGGACTGCCGCAACCGCTGAACCGGTATCATGACATGCAGGCGCAACGACATTTACTTTTCCCAAACCAACTTCTTCGGCGATATGCGGCGATAGCTTGCCCAGAATGGTTCCAGGTGGGACAATCTCCGGCATTATTTTGGCTGGGATACCAATCTTCTCCAGAAGCAATGTAGCCCAAGTTCCGGAACGCGGGTTATAACACTGCGATGTCGTTGCCTCGGTGAATTCCGCGCTCTTAACCCCAGTCAGGAAATAGTTAAATAAATCCGGCATCATGAGCAATGTATCAGCAACTTCAAGTAGCGGAGATTTATTTAAAACCATGGAAAACAGTTGGAATAAAGTGTTGAGTTGCATAAACTGGATACCTGTCTGATTGTAAACTTCCTCGCGCGGCACAATTTTAAAAACTTCCTCCATCATGCCATCGGTTCTTTTGTCTCTGTAATGAACGGGATTGCTCAACAACGCGTCATCTCTGCTCAAAAGTCCAAAATCAACGCCCCAGGTATCGACACCGATACCGCTAAGTTCACGTCCATGGTTATGAGAATACAGGGACATAGCTTGCTGCATTTCATCAAATAATTTGAGCACATCCCAATACAATGTCCCATGAATCGCAATCGGACCATTGGTGAAACGATGAATCTCTTCAAGGACAAGCTTATCGTTTTCTAAAGTACCTAAAACAGCCCGACCACTTGATGCCCCAAGGTCAAAAGCTAAAAATTTTTCTTGCATTTGAATAACTCCTTAGTAAAAAGGGCAAGGAGGCGAAGTGGCAATTGCCGTTTAGCCATTGATTCCCTTTTTTAAAGTTCCAAACTCACCGATATGATGCTTCAAGAATTGTAAGTTCTACCAAACGGCTATCTCTGTAATCGAGGATTATCCCATCATCTCGCATTTCGCTATGAGTAGAAGTAGGTTTCTCTTCAAAGTGAATATAAAGAACATCAGCCCCCGAATCGTAATCCAGCCACATACGGGTCTTCGGCAATTTCACCAAATTCGTGACCGCTTTTGTGAGACGAATTGGCACACCATTGACTGAATATACAATACACACTTTTTGCCTCCAGTTCACATTCATCTAAATTCTCAGCAATTGCTCTCCAGCGGAGCGTAAGGTTTCGTCGGTTTTGCTGAACGTAAAGCGCACCTGCTGGCGTCCGAGTTCAGCGCGGTGGTAGAAACTGGAACCCGGCACAACACCCACGCCGATTTCCTTGACTAGCCAGTGGGCAAATGCGACGTCATCTGAAAAGCCGAAGTTGGAAATATCGGTCATAATGTAGTAGGCGCCTTCGGGAACGTAGCACTGAAAACCCGCTTGGGTGAGGATGTCGAGCAGCAAACACCGCTTTCTTTCGTACATTGCCGCCAGATTATCGTAGTATTTCTGTTTTAGTGACAATGCCACCACACCTGCTTCTTGAAATGGCGCGGGCGCAGCGACAGTAAGAAAATCGTGCATTTTGCGGATGGCGTTTGTCAGATATTCAGGAGCCACCGCGTAAGCGACGCGCCAGCCGGTGACGGAATAGGTTTTGCTCAGACCGCAGATAGTAACAGTGCGGTCACGCATTTCGGGAAAGGAGCCAATGCTGATATGTGAGCGGTTGTCGTAGAGAATGCGTTCGTAAATTTCATCGGTCACGGCAAGACAATCAAATTCTACGCACAAGTTGGCGATGAATTGCAACTCGTCTTGAGTGAAAACTTTACCAAGCGGATTATTTGGGGAATTGATGATAATCGCTTTCGTATGCGCATTGAAAGCCGTCCGTAATTCATCGGCGTCATACGCAAACATCCACGAACCATCAGGTTGTTGTTGCGGACGCAAAGGCACAAAGATGGGTTTAGCGCCTGAGATGATAGTATCGGGACCGTAGTTTTCATAAAACGGCTCAAAGATGATGACTTCATCGCCAAGATTAATTATCGCCAACATCGTCGCCATCATTGCTTCAGTCGCTCCGCAAGTAACGGTGACATTTTTCTCGGGGTCAGTGGGGATATGATTAAACTCCGTCATTTTGCGGGCAATCGCTTGCTGGAAGGTCTGTGAACCCCAGGTCAATCCATATTGGTTATGCCCCGCGTCGATAGCCTGGATAGCTGCTTGCTTCAATTCCGACTGCACCTCAAAATCGGGATAACCTTGCGCCAGATTGATAGCGTCGTGCTGATGACACAAATGCGTCATCTGCCGAATTACGGATTCGGTGAATAGTTTCGCTTTCGCGGAAATCATAGGTGGCTCCTTTTTGGTCATTTATACTTATTTTATCACATCCTTGAATTGATTAAAAGGGAAAATATTCAAACAAATTTTTTAGTTAGGGTTATTTAGTTTTCCGCAAGGAGCGCCGGTTGAGTAGGTTTCGATACGCAAGCTACTCAACCCAAGGATTCTGAACCAAGTGAAGAATCGTATCGAAACCAAGCGAACCTGTAATTGTCCACAACATGTTGCATGCGAATTTTTTACCGCAGAGACGTAAAGAACACAGAGAAACCGCAAAGTAAAAACAGTGTTTTGCTGCGGCTGTACTTCTTTCTTTGTTTTCTATTTTATGCCACATCATCTGGACAAATACAGAAACCAAGCGAATCTGTATAAATCTTCGCTCACTTGGTTTCGATACGTGGTTTCGATACGCTACGCTACTCAACCCGGCGCCTTCGTTCCTACTCAACCGGCGTTCGCTCAATCAAAAACTGAATGACCCTCATTTTTTAGTAGATGAATTGGAAAAGATTTGTTATAATTGGATAAACAATAGAAACCGAGTTTTTCGCCAAAACTCGGTTTCTGATTATTTAGGAGGCTAATAATGTCTAAAATCACATCAACCCCAATAATCGCCTTTGTTTTGATAGGATTATTGGTCGCATTCGCAGATGCGGCTAAGATTGAAGATTTAGCACCGGCGAACAGTTTGGTTTACGTTACAATTTCCGATTTTGATGAAATTTGGGATGAAGGCGCGGTATCTGAAAGCTGGCAGTCGATGTTCAATTCAGATGGAACAAATGGCTCATTACCAGAAATGAATCAGGTTATGGAAATAATGCAGTTCACAATAGGAACTGATTTAAGAGGAATCGTAGAGACTTTTGGACGTCAGATCGCGTTTGTCATTATGCCGCCGCAATCAGGAAAAAATGACCTAAGTATGGCGCTGATTCTGGATACTGGTGGTTTGAGGAAAGAGGCCGAGGATATCATATCCAAAGTGAGCACTGTGATGACAATGGATGATGAAAAAGTTAGTGCAAATGCCAATATGGGACAGTACAAAAAGATTCCTTATGGAAAAGTCACCATGGAGGCACGCACTTTCAGATACGGATTTATCGATGATTTACTTGTGATTGGTTTAAAAGAAGGCGGATTCAAAACAATTGTGGATACCTACCGCGGTGAGAAAAACGCATCAATATCTCGTAACGCCAAATTCAAGGATATTCGGAAAAAGTTCGCAAATGTTCAACTCTTCGGATATGCCAACATCAATAATGCCCTACCTATTCTCGAAGCAAATAAGACTTCTAACGAATTGAAACAGACTTTACAATCAAATTTAAAATCGTCTAATCTACAATCAATTGACGTTATTGGACTTGGTATGGATTTTTTTTCCGTAGATGGATTACAAAAATTATACATTTCAATAAAAAAGGACGCGCTGGCTCCAGGGCTTATAACTTCAATGGTTCGTGAAGGGAAAAGTCTGGATTCCCTGTTGTCTTTTCGACGGCTAAATGCGCTTCGCACTTCGGATGTATTCCTCGCTATGTCATTTGGTAATCTTAGTGATTTATGGCAATCTTTTGTGGATAACAATGATTGGCAAGAGGAAATCCAGAAGTTGGAAAATACATCAGGGCTGGATTTTGAGACAGAAATACTTAGGTCGCTAACAGGTGAAGTGGCAGTATCAGCAAATGTATCCGACGAAGTTCACGAAGGAACAAACAGGTCGATTCCTTGGAAGGAACTCTTTGTATTTATGGGTTTGAAAGAAAGAAGCAAATGGGAAGCGACGGTAAATGCAATTCAAAAATTAACCAATACGCCAACTCAGAAGGAATATAATTACAAGGGCGCGACAGTTAGGAAACTATCGCCGCCCAAAAACGAATTGTTCGATACATTTGAATATAGCTTGACAAATGAGACATTCATCGCCGCTACTTCTACGAAAAAGATTCGAAATATCATTGACAACACCGCAACTGTAAAACAATCAAAAAATGCAGATAATCTACTCAAACAACTTCCCGCCCCGCCGTCGCTTTTGCTGGACTTTAATTTGGATAAGCTATTGCCTTATATGCTCACGAGCGTGGGAGTTGACCTAAATTCAACTGATACTTCGCATTCACAACTAAAGCGAAATTTGGGTACTTGCGAATATACCGTATCTCCTATTTCAGATGGTCTATGGATGTGCTTTCGCATAATTTCTGGTAAGAATTTGATAGATAAGATTGGAGAAATAACTTCTGTCGTCGTGCCTTGACTAAAATTAGTTACCCCATAAGGGCAGACCTAATGTGTTTGCCCGATTAACAAATAGCGAATGAGCATTTACGCATTACTTCCTGAAGGTTTGGAATCCCAGCGCGCCCGCCTAATTTACGACAATTAAGCGCGGCGGTAACTGAGGCGAATTCGACAATTTTTTTTACTTCCCAATTTTGTAACATGCCATAGATGAAAGCTCCGTGAAAAACGTCGCCGGCCCCAGTCGTATCGACGACGTTTACATCCTGATAAGCGGGATATTGGAAACTACCTCTTGGATAGGTAACGACACAGCCGTCTTCGCCTAAGGTGACAATAGCAATTTCGGGTCCCATTTCACTGAGCCGCTGGGTAACCTCCGTAAAAGGAAGATCTGGCATTATTTCACTTGCAAACATTTTAGAAACAATCGCTACATCTGTCAGTTTCAGTAGTTCACAAGCGCTTTCGGAATACCAACCTCCATCATATACTACTCGAATTCCAGCTTCCTTAGCCCATTTTGCTGCGGTAATGGAGGCTTCATCGGCGTCATCGAAATGAAGTATCTGCGCAGATGTAATAAAATTTTTATCCAATTCATCAACCCTTAGAGGCGAACATGTCTCATCCCGAGGCGTGAAGCAACGTTCGCCGGAATACTGGTCAACCAACACCAATACCACGCGTGACTTGGCGTCAGATTCCGTGATGAAATGGCTAATGTCCACTCCTGCTTTTAACAGTTCATCCCTTATGAAATAACCGTCTGGGTCATCGCCTGCCTTGCCAATAAAACTCACTTTCGCACCCAAACGCGCCAAAGCTACCATAGCTGTCGCGACGGGGCCGCCTCCCTGGCGATTATAATCTACAGCTCTGCATTTTCGTCCAAATTCAGGTGCATGAGGTACAATAAAAAGATTGTCCACAGTGGACATGCCTATGCCGATTACATCAAATGTTGTTTTCATGTCGTTGTCAATTCAGACTTCCGAAGTCTCAGGTTAGTTTGCTTCGCTAATGCTCGCAACCGCTTCGCTCCTCGCAATGACATTACTTCGGAAGTCTAAGCTTAATTTATAGCGGAAGATTTACCTGCTTGCCTTCCCTACTGGATTTGTAAATTGCTAAAATAATTTCAACTGCTTTTCTGCCTTCTCTGCCTTCTACTAATGGTGCCCTGTTTTCATTGAGAGCTTGTATCATGTCAGCCATCTGCCTGCGGTGATTTTCATGGCTGATAGCTCTGGGGTCAGATGCTCCACCGCCGCCGGATTTCTTTTGCGCAAACTGTTTTCGGATTTCCTCGTATTCAGGTATTTCCGGGTCAAATTCCCAGCGAAGGATATCTACCTCTTCTAAAATCACTGTCCCCTTGGAACCAGAAATCTCAAGTTTTTTCAATAAACCCGGATATGCAGATGTTGTTCCTTCGATAACGCCAAACGCGCCGTTTTCAAAACGCAATGCAGCTACAGCTACATCCTCCACTTCAATTCGTTCATGAGTCATGGTATCGCAGAACGATTGGACGGATTTGACGGGTCCCATAAACCATTGGAGTGTGTCGATTGCATGAATGGATTGGTTCATCAACGCGCCTCCGCCGTCCAATTCCCAGGTTCCTCGCCAGCCGCCACTATCGTAATACTCCTGAGTGCGAAACCATTTGACGTAGGCATCGCCCAGTACCAATTTTCCAAATCTGCCATTGTCAATAGTCTTCTTGACTAACTGGTTGCAGTCGCTGAATCGAGAGGGGAAAATTGCACCTAATATCACACCGGCTTTATCACAAGCATTGATAATGGCATCGCAACGTTCTAACGTGATTTCAAGAGGTTTTTCGACGATGACGTGTTTTCCTGCTTCAGCAGCAGCGACAGCCGGTTCCTTATGCGCGCCGCTTGGATTACAAATATTTACAATATCTAAATCATCACGTTTCAACATTTCGTTATAATCTGTATACCAATCCACGTTATATCTGTCAGCAACTCGTCTGGCATTTTCAGGATTTCTCGAACTAACAGCGACCAGTTTGCCATTTTCTAGTTCATCAATTGCAGCGGAATGAAAATCAGAAATCATACCACAACCAATTATTCCAAATCCATAAGTTTTCATAACATTACCTCCAGTATAATTATTGCCCCTTGCATAAACAAATGCGAAAAAACAAGTCGTAATTTTAGTTTAATTTATTTGCACAGAAACGTCAATGAAATTTTTCGGAAAAATCTAGAGATTACCAAGGAGTGGGCAATGCCAATGAGACAATGGACATCAGAAATCACATATCGGACCATAAAATACGGTGGTTTTGGTTACAGGGCAAAGGGGTTAAACCGATTATTTATGTGTGAAGAGCTATTAATAACGATTTGGTAGAAATAAAAAAAGGCAGTCAAGAAATTGACTACCTTTTTATGTTATTTCTAAAAGTGTTAAGACGGACGACTTCGTCTTACCGATGTTATTCCGACGAAGCGCCTGGTGTAGCTTTAATTGTCGCTGCTTGAGGTGCAGCGGTTGGCAACATTTTTTTGGCTAATGTATCTTCAGGCACATAGTTTCCATAATCAGAAATAGCGCCATGTGTCAACGAATACACAGCAACGTTAGTGAAGAACCGATACACTCCTGGGGAATAGTGGACGGAGCGCGTAGGCAAACTGACGGATTCCGCCGCGCACATATAGTCGCGTCGGATGACCAATGCCGACAATTTCTCGCCCACGGAAATTCCTTCGAGGTAATTTCGCTTTGGTGGATGTGTGCTCCACCAGAAGATGTCGAATCCAATAGGAGGACCGCCCATTTCGTAGAAATTGTTATATATCTCGTGGTCAGGCTGCAATCGTTCCACCGCATATTCTGGCATTGCCTGGCGTAACACAGCTAAGAAAATTTTAATCATTGCTTGAGCGGGGGCATTCACACCACAGTCATCAAATAATAAGAGCCCACCTTTTTCAATCAAATATTTTCTCAGTGCCGCATTTTCGGGTTCGGAAAGTCGGTTATCTAACTTACCACCCGACCCTGCTCCTCCTGAACCCAATAGGTTTCTGGAACGAACCATGGCTGGGTCATGTCCTGTCATGAAAAGCATTGGGCATTTCATAACATTAGCGTCTGTCAATTTGACAGCGCCACCTTCGACGTTCATATCAGTCTTGATCTTTGTTCGCTCATTCAACCATTTGGAGAGCGCGTTCAATGAAGAAGCGTCTGCCCACCAGTCAGAAAGGCTATGACGTATACGGGTAAATCGGAATACCCCCTGAATATCTTTGCCTTTACCAATGACGCGTCCGCCGGGTTCGCCTCTCGGCAACGCAGGAACTTCTGCTTCGCCAAGGGTCATGTGTTCA
>JACKQG010005840.1_pt1 | contig 13328 bp, 9 predicted proteins | sample 8237621 | NCBI WGS metagenome assembly JACKQG01 (sample SAMN15677084, study PRJNA649215) | marine metagenome | biome: marine; feature: Black Sea; material: saline water; isolation source: suspended particulate matter (SPM) from the Black Sea western gyre | collected 2013-06-09/2013-06-10 | depth...
CCCAGGGTTGGGGCGAGACTGCGGGCAAAGCGGTGATTTTCACGAACCACTCCTGGATGGCATAACGAACCTCTAGCGGCACTTGGACGTCTTCGACGGGAGCCTGCGGGTGGGCCTCGGCAAAACCCGGAAGTCCCGCTGCCCAGTCGTTCACCAATGGGTTGTACTTCATGGTGCAGGAGCCGAGTGGATAGCAGGCGTCGTCGGGGCTGACGTTTAGCTCGGCGAGCTTTCCGTAATAGTCCCGAATTTCGGCTTCGGGGATTTCGGGTAATCCGCTCGCTCCTTGACGAAGCTGATTCGTTGGCATTTCCGGGAGGGTTACCGATGCAGCTTCCGAGACCGGGAAGGTGACCTCGAAGAAGGACACAAGCTTTTCGAGGTCTTCTTCCGTCGTTAGGTCATTGAAGGAAATCTTTAGCAGGTTTGTGCGGGAAGATTCCGGCAGGCGTTGAGATACGTCTACGCCGATGTGAAGATCAGCCGCTCGGCCTAAGGCAATGACCTCGGAGACGGGTTTGTCGAGTTGGAGTAGCGCCTCGTTGAAGAAAGGAGTCCCCGGAAAGGCTAGTTCCACTCCTTGTCGGGCAATGAGTCGCCTGACTGTCCCGATTGCATTGGTACGAGCGGAGGCAACGGCTTCCGCCATGCCGCTTTCTCCCTTAGCTAGAGTAGCTGCTCCTGCAAGGGTTGCGAGAAAGGCTTGGTTGGAACATACGTTGGAGGTAGCTTTTTCTTTTCTTATGTGTTGTTCCCGGGTGGACAGAACCATCACCAGGCATTCGCGACCATCCTCATCCTTCGCCTTGCCGACAAAGCGTCCGGGAGTTGCTCGAACCATATTGCGAACCTTGTCGTTGTGACGTGTGGCGAATACGCCCAGTCCCGGACCTCCGAAGTTTGACCGAATTGCCATATGTTGGGCCTCGCCCGCGAGAAAGTCAGCACCTTCCTCACCGAACTCGGACGGTGGCTTGAGTCCGCCGGCAGCAAGTAACATGGGATCGATGCAGGCTACGGACTTGACTCCCCGTTCACGGGCAAGGTCCGTCAATTTATCCACCTCTTCAAGTAGGCCTAAACTGTTCACCTGGGGGAACGCGATACATGCGAGCTCTTCCCCGAGGGCTTCTGCTTGTTGGCAAAGAGCGGAAAGATCGATTGTGCCGGTAGAGGGGTCGATGGCGGCGAAGGCAAGGGTAATGTCCGTATCGGTTGTCAGCGTGCGTAGAACTTCCAAATCTTCCGGAAAGAGCGTGTCCGCGACGATGGCAGTTGAGGAACCTCTCTTCAGTCGAATGGCGCAGCAGATGGCCTCGAAGATGGCCATGGAGCGATCGTAAAGGGAAGAGTTCACAGCCTCGAATCCAGTGAGGGTGCTCATTACGCACTGGTAAATCCAATGCGTCATCAAGGTGCCTTGGCTTCGTTCCGGTTGGTAGGGAGTATACGAGGTGGTGAGAGGCCTAAGGTTGGAAACATAGGAGACCACGGGATGGACTTTCCAAGAGGGTAGACCGTCCCCAATGAATGACGTCCGTAGTTTCGTTTGCTCAGACATCCCGTGCAGGCTTGACTGTAGGTCTTGGTAGGAGAGTTCTTCCGGCAATTCCAAGGGTTCCGAAAATCTGACTTCGCCGGGTACGTGGGAGAAAAGGTCTTCGAGCTTTTCCACGCCCACCGTTTCTAGCATGGATTTTATGTCTTCCGCGGATGCGGAAACGTAATGACGGGCAAGTTCCCTTGGGAACTCATTCGGGTCATATCCGAGTGGAGGGGGCTGGTTGCCTGAAGTTGCGTGTGGTTATTCAGCTGTCATTTTGCTCGTTGCTGGTAAGAGTCTTTACCGTTTTTTTGCCTTGGACGTAACGAGAAATTATTCACATCCTTGAAATTGATTCTGTTTTAAGACAAGCTACTTGGGTTGAGTTGTAATAATATGCATCGGCCAGCGTATTCTTTCTCGTTGAAAAAAGTCCATACTTTTGGAAAATCCATACCATATGCCTATCGATGGATTTATAACTTTAACCTTGTGCAAAGCTAGCCCTGAGCCAAGGTTTCATGCTTTTATTCCAATTGGGTTCTTCTCTTAAGTCCTGAGCCCCCCACGGATCATCTCCTGCCGCTAACCAAACTACGCCATGCAAATTCATATTAACAAGGATGGGCAACCTTATGGACCTTATACGATCGATCAACTCAGAGAGTATGTTCAGCAAGGTCACTTCACCGAACAGGATTACGCCTGTTACGATGGCCAGAACTGGGTGACTGTTGTCCAAGTGCCCGGCTATGCCGGTGGTGCTCAACCGCAACAACCTCAGCATGATGCGCAGGCGCAGGCGCAAGCCTCCGCCCAACAAGCCCAAGCAGTCGCCCATCATCAGGCACAAGTTGCCCAAGCTCAGGCAATCGCTGCGGCTGCTACCACTGCGGCTGCCAAGAAAAAGAAGATTATTTTGTTTTCAAGCATTGGCGGAGTTGCCGCCTGCTTGATCGTCGGATTATTGATTTGGGCTCCATGGTCTGGCGGAGATGGTGAGAATGAAGATAACACCGAAGTGGCTTCAGGCGAAAGTGGTGACGATGCAGATAAGTCAACTCCCGCCGCAATAACTCCTGCCACGCCTACTGCATCTCTTCCCTTGGAGAAATATATACCGACCAATGCCGCAGGAGCCTTTGTCCTCCCGGTAACGCAGATCGTCGAGAAAGTCGGCATTGATTCCTTGGCCGAAATGGTTCCTCCTCCTTTCAACCTCATTCTTGAGAATTACCAACAACAGGGGGTTGATTTTGCAGAACCGATACAGGCTTTTCTTATTCTGGATGCCGATGATCCTAATCAGCCCACCTTTGGCGCATTGATCAGGTTGAGCGATCCTCAAAAATTCCAAAAAGGTCTTGTCCCCTTGGTCACTCAAGGCGCCCAGCCAACTAGCAAGGATGGGTACGATGAGTATGCCTTGGGTAATGGTTCTGATGCCGGTCTCTTGGTTGTCGCCGGTGATGTTGCTCTAGTGCTGGGGGGGGAAGGAAAAGCCGAGAACCTTCCTTCTTTGGCCAAGAATATCATCACTTCCGATGGTTCGGATTCCTTTGCAAAAGCCAGTTATGGTTACGAGGATTTCGTAAAGGAAGGTCATGATTTGGGCTTTTGGTTAGACCTGAACAAAATATCGGAAGCATCGCCCGAGGAGATTCCCTCTGAAGCCGCAACTCTGTTAAAGGGTGGAACAGGTGCGGTCTATCTTGATTTTGTTGATGGTGAGGCCAGCATTGCCGGAGAGTTCCATCTGGCAGAGACCGCTCCCAAATTGGGTCGTGGGGGTCTTTCCGTAGATGTAATCAAGCTAATCCCATCTGATTCTTTGGCGGCCATTTCATTGGCCTTGGACATGAAGGCCATCGAGCGCTTTATTGAAGAAGTCGTTGTGCCAACTGCAAAAGCAGAAGGCGAGGAGATCAACCTAGACGAAATTGACCCCGACATCGGGATCAAGCCGAGGGACGTCATTCAGGCATTCAAGGGAGAATTCTCCCTTGCGGTCACTGACGTCGCCATTCCCGACGGAGGTTCGGACATACCCTTGCAGGATGCTCCCGCCGTTGCCGACCCATTCGGTGGCGCCAAAGAAGCCCCCGGTGATCCTTTTGGCGAACCCTCCGTCACTCCCTTCCCGGGAGCAGGTGCCGCTGACGGTCCCAACGAGGAAGGTACTGATATAGGAGATGGTGCCCCGCAGGTGGAATTCCTTTTTGCCGCAACCATAGATCCCGCCAAATGGGAAACCTTGAAGACTTCTCCACCCATCGGTATGGCCATGGGGGGAGCAATGTTGATGGGGTTTTCAGTAATAGCCGAAAATGGAAAACTCATTGTCGCCAGCAAGAAGCATGCGGACGAAGCTAAGGCGGGCAAAGTCAGCAAAAACGTTTCCGGAGCTGAACTCGACTTGTTCCAAAAGAACGATTTTGTCCTGAAATTCGACTTGGCCAAGGCCGCTCAAATGAAAGACACGCCGATTCCTCCTCCGGCATTCAAGGCTCTTGAAAAACTCAGCTACCTCGCGATAACTGGGACATCCAATGAAAAAGGTGGTTCCGGAGCTCTCCGCATAGGTATGGCTGACAAAAACAAGAACAGTCTAGCCTCTTTCATGGAACTTATTCCCATGCTTCAATCCCTGGGAGGTGAAATGGAAGGGCGATCAAGTGGTTTTGACGAAGGTGGGCCTGATTTCGAAGATGCACCGAACTTCTGACCTCCACTTGAGCGGCATATTTCTTTAACCTGGCGATTTCGTGAATAAAGGGCGGGACTGTCAGGGTAACTTTCTTTCCGAGTTACTCTTCGGGTAAGCGGCCGTTTTGCCAATTGTTTCGCTCGATTACATTTCCGGCATTGTCGTAGACGACTTCTTCACCGTGCAATTTTCCGTTGACTAACGAGGCCATGCCTTTGAGCGAGCCGCTGTCGCGAAGGATTACGAATTTGCCCGTGAATGGTTGCCCGGTCTTCTTGATGTGAACGATGTCGATGCCGCCGATCACTTGGTTTTCGAAATAATTTTCCGCCTGTGAGGTAGTGCCTCGCCAAACTACTTCGTTCTCGCCCGTGGCTGGAGCCGTTGGCAGTGGTTTGGGCTCGGGTGCTGGTACAGGAACCAGTGGAGTCGGCGGAGGTTTGGGGAGCGGAGCAAAGACTTCGGCAACTGAAGGCGGTGGGGGAGGCGGTACAGGATCGATTGTGGGTGAGGGGGTTGGGATTTCCGGAAACGGAGGTGGCGGAGGTGGCGCAGGTGGCGGTAAGGGTTCGACTACCACGGGAGGAGTTGGCGGAATTAGTTTTGGGTCGGGAGGAGCTGGCAAAACGGGGACAGTCGACGGCTCCGGCAGTGGTTCCGGCAATGCCGGAGGTTTTCCCGCCTGCCACCTTCCCACCAGTTTTGTGCCGTCCGATCGCGTCAAGATACCTTCGCCATCCTGCAGGTCGTTAGACCAATTACCTTGATAGCGAACTCCGTTTGCAGAGACAAACGTGCCTTCGCCGTGTCGTTTCCCGTTTAGGAATGCTCCAACGTATCCGGAGCCATCGGTCCACTTGTAGCTACCTCGCCCCGTACGTTTTCCGTTCAGGTATGCACCTTCGTAGACTTCGCCCGATTTCCAAGTGAATCGGCCTCGTCCATGTCGAGCGTCTTTTTCAAATTGTCCCTCATATTTGGATTCATCTTTCCATGCGTAGGTGCCCATGCCGTGTTTGCGGCCCGATCGGTCCACCATTCCTTCATAGCGACCATCTGCAAAGTCGACCGTCGCCTGCTTCGATGAATTGCAGCATGACAATAACAAGGCCATTGTTGCCAATGGCACATGGACGAAATACAAGCCTTTCATTAAATCATAAAACAACATTCCAACATTACGGGCAAGCGTGTAAATGGATTTCCCTTGGCTTGTGTTTTCCTCATTATATTTGCTTCTTGCCGGTAAATTCGCGAAAAGGAATCCTTCAGTGTTACCGGAGAGGTGTCTGAGTGGTCGAAGGTACCCGACTCGAAATCGGGTGTACCGCAAGGTACCGCGGGTTCGAATCCCGCCCTCTCCGCCATTTCGTTAAACTTTGTCAAAACTTCATTAGTGACGTGAAAGAGGAAGATACCGAATCCGAGTTGCCCGAATGCATTGCTGATTGTTGCGCCTACCCGGCAACCTGTCTCTGGAATCGTCGCTGTATGGAGGAGGGCATGCGCGAGAGCAAAAAAGCCAAGATGGTTCGAGAGGAAACCATTGGTCGCGAGGATGGCGACGAAATGGAAAAGTGAAAAGTTTGCTTTCGGGCTTGGCGGCGTTGCTTGTCTTTTGCGTTTCTTGCGGCGAAGAGAATTCCTCGAGGGGAAACAAAGGTGAATCGTCGCTTGAGGGGAAGATTCGACTTATTGAAAGAGACCGGGCAGAAGCTGATCGTGAAGTCTTTTTCAACGAGACAGAAGCCCAGCGGCACGAAGCAGTAGTCGTTCGGTTGTGGGATTCGATGCGAAAGGGTGAACCCTATGCCGCCTTGAGCATGTTTCCCTTCGAGAGAATGAGTATTGCTCGGTCCAAACAAACGACACCTCTCTCTTTTGGGCCATATCCGATCGAACATGTTGTTTTTACCGGGCAAATGGAAACCTTGAAACCAGAGACGACCAGAAAAATTTTAGCCGCCGTCAAATCTTCGGGTTGGCGCATCGTACAGAGCGAATGGCATCACGTTACTTTCGTTCCTTCCACGGTCGGAAGCAACGCCCGCTCGGAAGTGTCCTTTGAGTTACACGCCGAGAGATCCGACATTCCCAAGCGAAGCATCTTGAAAGGAATCCTTGAGGTGACTTGGAGTAACTTGGAGAATGATCTCAAAAGCCCCATCCCGAAGAATCTTTCCGTCCAAGATTTCCAAATCTTCGGGAGCGAGGGAGCGACCCCTTTTCGGAAAATCGCGGTTATCGATCCTTCGGTCTTCGGGAAGCGACCATCCTGTACCCCTTTTCTGGCACAAGACTTGAATGGCGACGGCCTTTCCGAAATCGTTCTTGCCGGAGCCAATCTGCTTTTTCTTAACCGAGGTAGCGGACGTTTCGATCAGGCCGATTTTTTAAAAAAATCGCCGCAGGCACCTCTCAACGTAGGTGTACTTGCGGATTTTACTGGGGATGGTCGCATCGACTTTGTGGGAGCGTCGGAAAAGGCTTCCGACCTGCTTCTTTTCGAAGGAGACGAAGTCGGCAATTTCGAGAAGGCTGGACGATCATGTTTAGCCGGCAATTTCGTTCACCCCCAAACCCTTACCGTCGGTGACGTGGATGGGGATGGCGACTTGGACTTGTTTCTAGGTCAGTACCGATCCCCTTATCTTGATGGTTCCATGCCCACGCCTTTTCATGATGCAAATGACGGCTATCCCGATTTCTTGCTTATCAACGACGGAACAGGCAAGTTCACCGACTTGACGGAATCCTCCGGGTTGGCGGTTAAGCGCAACCGCCGAACCTATGCTTCAAGTTTAGTGGATTTGGATGATGACGGAGATCTCGACCTTCCATCACCGGACCTTGACGGCAAGTCAAACGGTCGCCAACCATACACAAACCACAAACTGCAATAGCACAGGGAAGATATCTTTCCATGGCAGCATAACATTCAATGTCTGCTGTAACAGCCATCTCAAGAACTGGTTTCATCATCGGTTCAGGGCCACAAGTAAGTAGTGTGCAATTGTCAGAATCTACCCCTTGGAGCAATTCTCCAAGAGGTTGCGTTGGATATCCCTGAATTCCCTGTGTACCATCGTCAGTAGTAATGGTAAGTGAGTCACAAAGGCCCTCCATACGTTGTATGTAATGGGCTTCACTAGCATTTCTAAAACCCATGATTGCGTGGATATTCACACGGCCCCCGAGTTTATTCCTTGCTTCCTTAGCCATCATGTGCATTGGGGTTGAGCCAATACCTCCTGAAACAAGAATCAGGGTGCTTCCTGATTTTAGTGTTGGAAAAGTTGTTCCAAATGGCCCTCTTAGAGCCAACCAATCTCCCTTAGACATTCGAGTTAATTCACCACTCTGACGACCCAAGTCTTTGATTGTGAATCCCATGAGTGTGTTGCCTACCATCCCTTCATCGGCAGCAGTGGTTTCATCAATTCCTGTTCGATCAATTTTGATGTCCCCTACACTGTATGGCTTTTCAGAATTGAAATTGGTTCTACTCATCCCCCCTTCTGCATCATAAGGATTCCAACACATGAAGAATTGACCTGCTTTGTACGCAGTAGCCAATTCTTCTGGAACTTGCAACCAAACGGTCACTACGCTTTCAGCTTCATGCTCGATTTCCATAATTGGCAAAGGAATAGGTGCTAAGATTTCCCCTGATTTTCTAAATTCTTTTGCCATCCTTTCACAGCATGTATCTGCTAATTTTTGTAGGTCAAAGTCTGCACTTCTCGTATTTGGTGAGGTGGAGAGAGTCAATTCAAGCCCTCCATTGAGTCAAGTGCAATTCCTCGCATACTCTCAAGATTAGCATATCCTTGCACATCCATGAATTCATTCAATTCATCTTCTATTTCCTCGAATATATCAGCGTCACCATAAATGAGCGCACTGCCGATTTGTACTGCTGAAGCGCCAAGCATGATGAACCGAGCAACATCAAGTCCAGTAGTAATTCCACCCATCGCTAGAATCGGTGCGTTGGGGATTTCACCTCGACGCATTGCTAGCGCTACCTCAGCAACCTTTCTTTGAGCGATAGGACGAATCGCAGGCCCTGACATCCCACAAAGGAGATTTCCGATGATAGGTCGTCCTGCATAGGGGTCAACTTCCAAAGCTGACACGGTGTTGATGAGAGAAACACCGTCTGCACCCGCTTCTAAGGCCGCTCCTGCCTCCAAAGAGACTTGAGCGGTGTTCGGGGTCAGTTTGGCATAGACGGGGATTCCTACAGCCTGTTTTACGGCTGAAATATATTCTTTGATTAATTCAGGTTGTTGTCCAACAATTAGGGATCGACTTCCTGGTTTGGAGTGAGGGCAGGATAAATTCAATTCCAAAGCGGTTGCTCCTGCAGCCTCCATTTTCTTTGCGATATCGGCAACGGTTTCCGAATCAGGGCCGAAAAAAGAAACCAACATTGGTTTTGAAAATTTATTTTGTGCCATCATTTCAGTAAATGATTCCACACCGGGATTAGGAAGTCCCATCGCGTTTAGAACAACAGAGTCAGTTGCTTCCACACAAACTGGCCCAGGATATATTTCTCTTGCAACAGGGCCGATGCTCTTTGAGACCAATCCGCCACACTTACTGGCTGCTACTCGATGTAAAGCCGCAGCGGTGCCACCTTGGACCCCACTTGCTAACATCAGAGGGTTTGCTAAAGCCAATCCGGGCACTTCAACGCCGAGTTCCGCCATCCTGCTCAATACGGCGGCTTAGCCGACACTCTTCAAGCGTTGCGACTCATCGGCGCGCTTATGGCGGCTAGGGCGGGCTCCCTTTGGGAAGCGGCCCGCCCGCTTCTTAAGTGCGGAAAAGCACGGTTTATAGTCCCCCTTTAGATTATTCACGAGGGGCAGAAAAAGGCTCTGCCACTTTGGGATGTGGTACCCAGCCTAGTTCACGCACCCAAAACTGGGTTCGGGGCGGCAGAAAAAACAATACGAGCAGAGTCGTTAAATGGCCCACTTTTTGTTTTAGGTGGGATTGAACAAAGTCTTGACATTGTTTGGGTGCCAATTGGTAGAAATGAATTGGAGGATGTATGGCGTAGATTTGAACAAATTGTTTCAGATCTTTTGTCTGTTGGTTATCCGGGTTGTATTGATTGTGCTGGGCCGGCCGCAACAGAACCTTGGGACGAGTCTCAAAGTCGTTCGGGATTTTGAAGTCGGCTTGGAAAAAAGAAAAATTATTGCTTTGGCTTGGGGAACTACGTTCCCCTGACGGGGTTATTATCATCCAGCCTTCAACATTGTTTATCTAGGGTCGATAGGGCGGGCAGAACTCGGATGCGGACAGAGTCGTTGACAATCACAATTAGTCATCGGCGATTTCCTCGCTCGCGAGCGCACGTACGCGAAGCGACTTCAATAAACAGCATTATTGGAGGCATAAAATGTGCCTGGAGGAGTATCCATGAAAATGCTAATAGTTGAATCAAAAGCCAAAGCCAAAACCATACAAAAATATCTCGGAAAGACCTACTTGGTACGAGCCAGTAACGGGCACGTTCAAGATTTACCAACAGGTAAACACAAGGATGCTCGAAAAGCGATGTGGGCGTCAAAAGAAGATAGCCTACCACAACCGCCTTGGGATTTTACAGAGCGAGCGAAAAAGACTGTTGATATGCTTCAAAATGATGCTAGTAAAGCAAATGTTGATGAAATTTTACTGGCAACTGACCCTGACCGCGAGGGGGAATTCATCGCTTGGCGGCTTAGTGAATTACTAGGCGATATTGCACCGTGCCGACGAATTATTTTCCATGAAATCACAAAGCCTGCAATAGACGAAGCAATTGCAGCGGCATCTGAGATTGACGTTAATTTAGTAGATGCTGCAAAGGTGCGAAGATTTATGGACAGATTAGTAGGTTATAGAACTTCAAAATTTGCCCGTTCGTGGCGTTTGAAATCAATGGGCCGGGTACAGACACCGACTCTTGGATTCGTAGTGGACAAAGAGTTGGAACGGGAAGCTTTCGTCCCAACTCCGTACTTCGCAGTAAAAGCAGATGCTCAAGGAATAAATTTCAACGCTAGGTTTCATGAATCTGATGATGAAGATGCATGGCGTGATCAAGATGGTAAATTTGATTCTAGCCGAACAAATGATGAGGCTCTAGCTAAATCAGCATACGATTCTTTGGTTTCCGAAGATAATTTAGAAATTTCTAACAACAAATCTTCAACATACACGAGGAGAGCCCAGCCACCTTTTACCACCGATGCACTATTACAGTCAGCGGGTAGTAGATGGGGTAGTTGGACACCTAAGAGAACAATGAGAGTTGCCAGTGAATTGTATAACGCTGGGCATATCACATACATACGAACTGATTCAACTCGTACTAGCGGGGCAGCACGTACAACAATCAAAGAATTGATTGAGAAAAGATGGGGCAGTGACCACATAGGTTCAGGTGTACTAGGTAAGCAAGATGATAGCTCTCAAGATGCGCACGAAGCAATTCGTCCAACAAGGCCTGATGTACTTGCACCCGAGGGAATTGGTAATGATGGATTACAACTCTATCAACTGATTTGGGCACGATTTACTGCTAGTCAAATGAATAATTCTGAGTACCAACGCCGTTCTTTAGTTGCTGAAGTTAAAGGATTTTCAAAGACATTGACAGGCACATATTCATGGCGCACCCATCCTGGGTGGGAAGCCGCGTTTGAAAACATCACAACATCTCATCCAAAAACATCTGAACCAGATTTCAACATTGAAAAGGGAGCATCTTTGAAGATTGATAAGAATGAAGATAGCCCATCCTATATTGAAGATGAGACAAAACCACCTAGGAGATACCGCCAACATAGTTTAGTTACAGTCATGAAAGATCAAGGGATAGGTCGCCCATCAACTTATGCTACTACAATTGCTAAATTATTGGAACGAAAGTATGTAACTGACGAAAGTGGTTCACTTGTTCCAACCGAACAAGGTCGTTTGTGTTGGTTAGAAGTTGCTCCAATGTATACAAGTCAAGATGATGAATCTGAAGTTTCTTTCTTATTCTCGGCAGAATTTACAGCAGGAATGGAGGAGAGGCTTGATGCGATTGAAGTTGGAAAGAGAGGCGCACCATCAGTTTGGAATGGTTTCACATCACATTTCAGAGCATTGCACGCTGCTGCGCAGGACATTCGTAGATCAAAACCTACACCTAATCAGATGAAGAAATTCCAACAATTAACCATCAAAATGGCATTATCTGAAATCGCAGAACATCTCAGCAACAGAGATGCTGAAAGCCTTACAGGTTCTGAAATGAGTGATGTAATCAAAGCACTTCTTGAGTTAGGGTCGCCACCTGCTACTGAAAAGCAAGCAAAATTCGTAATCTCACTTGTTGATGATATTGAAGGTCTTGAACTTGATGAGGCTTTGGCCACCGTGAAGTTAGAAGATATTGACGAAATGACAATGGAACAGGCTAGTGAACTGATTAACACTCTTATTGAGAAGAGGGATGAAATCCCACGGCCAGCGAGTGATAAACAACTCAAACTAATTAAGCAAAAAATCGAACAGTTAGAATCCACTGAAGAAGATGTTTGCAAACTAGTTGGAGCAACTACATTATCTGAACTAACAGGTGGCCGAAAAGGTACTGCGAGCACCCTTATCACTGAACTCATCAACAAAACCGGAGGCCCCCGCCGAGGCAGAGGAAGAAAACGAGGCGGAAAGGGAAAAAAGAAGTGAAACTCTGAAAATATATGAATTACTGAGTGGCAAACTACGATAGAGGTCACCACCCCGCGTTAGTCAATGACAGGGCATAGAGTGGATGTTCTAATCATCGGAGCAGGTCCCACAGGCGGATATTTAGCCGACAAATTGGCGACATCAGGACTTTCAACACTTCTTATAGAGGAGCATAAAGAAGTGGGGAGGCCTTTCCAATGTGCAGGATTAGTCAATCCAGATGCGATGGAGAAAGTTGGGCTTGAGTCAACAATTCTTACTTCTGTTTGGGGGGCAAGAATTCACAGCCCAAAAGGAACCTGTGTAGAGGTAGGTGAACAAGGAAAAATAAAAACTCATGTTGTTTGCCGAAAATTATTCGACGAGGGAGTTGTTTCAAAAGCCCTAGAGAATGGTTCTGATATGTGGTTAGATTCACGTCCTGTGTCTGCAGAGGTTAGTGAAAATAATATTGTGGTCACAGTTGACAGGGCTGGGCAAGAAGTTGAGGTCGAAGCATCACTTCTTTGTGGCGCAGATGGCGCTCATTCATGGGTACGTCGTTATTTCAAAATGGGTCGGCCAACTGAATTGATGATCGGCTTTCAAGCCGAATTGGTAGGTTATTCAGGAGCTGAAGGTCGACTTGACATGTACACAGGTGAAGAGGTTGCCCCAGGGCTTTTTGCATGGGCAATTCCTAGTGGTAGGAGTTGGAGAATTGGCGTTTGGTCTCGGGCAAACGACTTGAAAGGAAGAAGTTGTGAGCAACTTTACGATACCCTTCTCAATCATCCAATCTGGAAAGAGAGATTTTCAGATGCTAAAGAAGTTGCAAGGTATTGCGGCCCCCTTCCTTGTGGTATAGTTCGCCACCCTGTTAAAGAGCGAGTCGCACTTTTCGGAGACGCCGTTGGTTTGTGTAAACCGACAACTGGGGGAGGGATAGGAAAGGGATTCCAGCAAATTGATGAGATGGCTGATGAACTTATCAAAGCAGTACAATCTAATCGACTTTCTCTGTCAGATATGAAACGAATTGCGAAGCCGTTGAAAGCGATGAAAAAAGACCAGAAGAGAGCAAGAATACTGCGCGATTTATTCCTTACAGATTGTGATGATAATAAATTGGAGAAAACTTTCAAAACATTCGCGAAACCAAAAGTAGTCCAATTAATCAATCAAAATGGGGATATTGAAAAACCGGTTAAACTCGGTATCAAGATGTTGAAAGAGGTGCCTGAATTTAGAAGCATGGCTGCCGGAGCAACTTGGGCGTTACTAAAGGGGTGAATATTTTGCCAAAATGGACAAACTTGCGCATGAGATTTCCACCATTTGATGCCCCTTCAC
>JACKQG010005841.1_pt1 | contig 13328 bp, 11 predicted proteins | sample 8237621 | NCBI WGS metagenome assembly JACKQG01 (sample SAMN15677084, study PRJNA649215) | marine metagenome | biome: marine; feature: Black Sea; material: saline water; isolation source: suspended particulate matter (SPM) from the Black Sea western gyre | collected 2013-06-09/2013-06-10 | depth...
GATTTAACAGGGTGAACCGAAACCAAAAGGAATTCACCACAGAGAACAAAGAGAGCACAGAGAATTATTCAATTTGGCTCTTTTAAGTTTTAAGTAGGTTGATATTGCCTGCCCCGTAGGGTTCATGCGACTGTTCGGGGGATATTATTTTTATTTACCCGCTCAATTCTGAAAAGAACCAGATTTTATCTATTGAGCTCTTCAAAAGTGTCCATATACTTTTTCAGAATATTGGCTCTGCTGTGATGGCGTAATTTTTCTTTTGCCTTCTCCTCGATTTGACGGACACGTTCTCGCGTTATATCAAAAATATGCCCAACTTCTTCAAGTGTACGGGGGGTTTGGTCGCCAATGCCAAACCGCAGTTTTATCACACGGCGTTCTCGCTTTGAAAGCGTGGAAAGCACTACCTCGACCTGCTTTCTGAGAAGAGTTCTTTCTGCGATCTTCTCAGGCGAGATCATATTATCGTCTTCGATAAAATCGCTAAGTGTCGTGTCTCCGTCCTCGTCGCCAACCGGCTTGTCAAGCGAAACTGGGCGCCTTGCGACATTCATAATGCTTTTTACTTTTTCAACCGGAAGATCCAGCTCTTGTGCGATTTCTTCGGGATAAGGTTCGCGGCCAAGTGCCTGCACCAGCTTGTTGTGGGCACGGTTCACTTTATTGATCGCCTCTGCCATATGCACGGGTACGCGGATTGTGCGGGATTGATCTGCGATCCCCTTTGTGATTGTCTGGCGAATCCACCATGTAGCATAGGTTGAAAACTTATAACCTTTGTGATAGTCGTATTTTTCAACTGCACGTATAAGTCCAATATTTCCTTCCTGAATAAGATCAAGGAAGCTGAGCCCGCGATTATTATATTTCTTTGCAATACTGATCACCAGGCGAACATTTGCTTTTATGATATCATTTTTTGCCAGTTCCTTTTCATCCTGGGCTTTGCGAATGTCCTCCATGAGACGTTTGAGTTCATCTGCGGTCATACGGGTTTCCAGCTCGACCCTTCTGATTTTTCTTCGGTTATTCTTAATCTTGCGCAGCGCATCCATGAATATGTGTGGATCAAGTCCGGTGAGTTCGGCAACTTCATTGAAATCTGTTTTCCCTTTTTCTGCCTTTCTGCCCAAGGTGCAGATCTTTGCCGTGCTATATCCTTTTATGTTGCTTACTGCATTAATGCGGTTAAGACTCACGTTTATTCTGCCCAGAAGGCTGTTAATTCTATAGATCAAACGCTGGATCATCATTTCAGTGAAATACATCTCTTCAAAAAATGCCATTATTTTATCACGGTTTTCTTTGATCTTCTCACCAACCGTCTGTGTTTTACTGAATCGTTTAGAGGCTTTCTTGTTGATGATTTCTTCAATTTCATCAGAATATTCAAGAGATTTATTAGTTCGTTCATCAAGCAGATTAATAAGACGTTCGTTATTTTCTTTATCAAACCAGCTTCCGAATTCGATCTTTAAAATCTGGTCTATTTTAATCTTTTTTTCACGATATCGCTTGATAATATTTTGAAATTCGCGAAGACTACTTCCGCAATTAAGGGTCATTTTATTGATTGTCGTTTGTGCGTCCTCGATCCTTTTTGAAATATGGGCTTCATCTTCCGGGGTGAGCAAAGGAACTTTTCCCATATCCTTCAGGTACATACGGACAGGATCATCATAGAAACTAATTTTGGTGGATGCTTTTTTGGGTTTTATAGCACGCTTTCTCTTCCGAATTCCACCCTTCATGGTCTCATCAAGAATTTCAAGTCCGGCATCCTTTAATTCATTAAAAATATCATCAATTTTATCTAAAAAAATCGGATTATCTGGAAGCAATTGATTTATTTCATCATAAGTGATGAAACCCCGATCATTCCCACGCTGTTTCAATTCTTCGATAAATTCACTTATAGTCTTCATAAAGTCTCCGGGCACCAATGTAAAAACTTAGCTCAAAAGTTTCTTTACCGTACCGCCCTTAAAGTCCTTCTTTAGTTGATTTATTTTATGCTTAATAGCTTTCTTTTCTTGAATCTTTTCTTCATTATCTGGATGTTTAATAATATATTCATTGAGTACCTCTAAGTCAACATTTAACTTTTTTGTTTGCAGGCCGATCAACATTTTTTCAAAAGAGCTTCTGGAAAAGGACAGCTCATTGAACAGAAGATCGGAAATGAAATCAGCATCTTGTGGTTCGAAATAGTCCATAAGCCGGGCACCCTTTCCGGCAAGAATGTCGGGATTTTCTTTGGTTTTAATGACTGTAAACAGCTTTTTTATAAGAGGGTGTGTGAAATAATCAACCTCGATCTCGTCTAAATATTCAGCACACCGGTCAGGATATGAGAGGATGAGGGTTATGATATTTTTTTCTTCATGATAGGGATCAACGTGCAGGGTGAGCGGGGTTTTGGGGTTCCACGATTTTTTCTTAAGCGACTGCAGCGCTTTAAAAATGTTCGTTTCACTTACCCCGAAAAGGTTTGCACATTCCTGCACATAAAGCTCTTTCTGCACCGGATTTTCAATAAGGTCAAGGCACGATATGACGTCATCCAGAGCGTTTTTTTTATTATCAAGATTTTTTTCTGCATGCCTTATTTTGTGGATAAAATTATAGAAAGTCTTTGCGTCATCGATATAATCCCGAAGTGCTCCTGCATCATACGCTTCGAGGAAGTCGTCGGGGTCGGTATTGGGGGGAAGGATGATGAGTTTGGGGAAAATAGATAATGCGATAAATATATTGATGGCGCGAGCTGCTGCTTCTTTGCCGGCACTGTCACTGTCATAGAGGACGTAAATATTTTTTGTGTACCTGGAAAGAAGCTTGACCTGTTCTTCGGTAAGCGCAGTTCCTAAGCTTGCCACCACATTCGTAAACCCATGATGCCAGAGCTTTATCAGATCAAGATTACCCTCAACCAAAAGAACCGAATCACTTTTGATGATCGAATCCTTTGCCTGGTAGAGTCCATAAAGATGCTTGCGTTTCTGATAGATGGGCGTCTCCGGCGAGTTTAGATATTTTGCACCGCGGTCATCACCCTCTTTATAAATTCTACTTCCAAAAGCGACCACTTTGCCGTCCGAACTATAAACAGGAAACATGATCCTTTCAAAAAATTTATCCCGGAGTCCACCATTTGAGCTCGTGAACAAACCGCTCTTGTTGAGTGCCCCTTCTGAAAACCCCTTTTTGTTCAGGTAATTATAAAGTCCCGAATGTGTTTTTAGCGATAGTCCGAGATTGAAGGTCTTAATGTCTTTATCGGAAACATTTCGTGATTGCAGATAGGCAAGCCCTTCATTTTCTTTGGAGGTCAAATTATTATTATAGTATCGCACAGCAGATTCATAAATTCCATAGAGAGAGTTGTATAAGCTCTTCTCTTCTTCGGATCGTTCCTTATAGACCGGAAGTTTTATTCCGACCCGATCTGCAAGTTTTTTTACTGCCTCGTTAAAGGTGATCTTTTCATACTCCATGAGAAAGGTGAAGACATTACCGCCTTTCCCGCAACCGAAGCATTTGAATATTTGCAGGCGCGGAGAAACGGTGAACGAGGGCTTTGTTTCATTATGGAAGGGGCATGGAGCTTTGTAATCTGCGCCACTCTTTTTCAGGGGAACATATTCCCCGACCACATCTACAATGCTGTTTGCAGAGCGTATATCGTCGAGAAGTGTCTGGTCGTATCGCATAACTAATTCAAATCCACTATAGTCACCCCATCGCCGCCTTCTTGAAGCGGAGCTGAACGATATTCTTTGATGCGTCTGTCATTCTTAAATTGCTCCCATATCTTTCGTCTGAGTTGACCTGTGCCCTTTCCGTGTAATATTCTTACTCTTGGATAGTTCAGCAGTATTGCCTTGTCAATATACTTGTCCAATTCTATGCGTGCTTCATCGAAAGTTAAACCCATAAGATTAAGCTCAAGGGCAAAATCACGGTCGATATCCGCATGAACAGATATGTCAGTATCTTCTTTATGCTCAACGTGTTCCCTGCCCTTGGGAACTTCATATATATCGGTTTTCTTTATACGGTAATTCAATCCCTCAGCAAGGACACGAGCAGTATTTTTATTAACAGAGTGCACTTTCCCAACAAGATTCAAGGGTTTGATGTAAACCTCTTTACCAACAGAGAGTTCTTTTGCCGGAATGAACTTTATGTCGGAAAGCTCATCTCTCTTCTTTTCAATTGAGGATCTCTCTTTTGATATTTTATTTTTCACATAGCGTACTCGATCGTGTTCTATATGTTTTTCAGCTTTAAATTGCTTTTTAAGTTCGTCAATTTCATGATCGAAATCTTGATGCAGTTGCGAGAGGTATTCTTCGGATTCCCGAAGAGCTTTCTGCCTCAGCTCTTTTTCGATTTGCGTCCAGTTTTGCTCTTTTTTGTTTAAAGATTCCAATTGCTGTTCAAGAAGCTTGTTCTTCAAATCGAATTCATATAGTTTTTGCGAAAGATGGATTCTCTGCTGCTCGGTTTTTTTCAGAAGCTCACTCAATTGCAGACTTTTCTGATCAATAAGCTCGCGAGCACGAGACACGATATTTTCGGGAGAATGATATTCCTTTGCAATATCCAGCGCATAGCTATTCCCCGGAAAGCCGAGATCAAGCAGATATGTGGGCAGAAGTTTTTCCTGATCGAATCGCATTGAAGCGTTTTCACAAAGCGGGTGTTCCGATGCAAAAATTTTGAGCTTATTTAAATGGGTAGTAATGATCACCTTCGATTTCTTAGCGATGAGCGCCTCCATGGCAGCTTGTGCAAAAGCAGCGCCCTCTTCGGGGTCGGTGCCAGTTCCAAGCTCGTCTATGAGGACAAGCGAAGAGGCATCAGCATTATCAAAAATTATATTCAGCTTTTTAATATGAGAGGAAAAAGTGCTGATGGAATCCTCGATGGACTGCTCGTCATTAATGTCAGTGAAAAACGAAGTGAACATTCCGATCTGAGATTCTTCGACGGGGATCATCAAGCCCGAAAGAGCCATCATTGTGAGAAGCCCGGTTGCTTTTAGCGTAACGGTCTTTCCGCCTGTGTTTACGCCGGAAATGACAATTCCCCTGAATTTCTCTCCTATATGCAGGGAGAAGGGTATAATATTTTTAGGATTATTTATGCTGTTAAAAAGAAGCGGATGCCGGGCATTTTTCATGCTCAAACGGGTGTCATCAATAATTTGTGGCACATGTGCATGAATACTTCTGCAATAGAGAGCGCAGGCATTGAGGAAATCAATTTTTTGGAGAATGGCAAGATTCTGTTTCAATTCCTCTTTATGATCTTTTAGCTCATTGTATAGCTCCGCGAGTATTCTATGAATTTCCTGCTTTTCTTCTTCGGAGAGCGTATTCAGAGAATTGTTGAGTTCCATTACCGAAAGAGGTTCCACATAAAATGATGCGCCGGATTTTGAGCGCCCATGCACAATTCCTTTCATTTGAGAGACACCGCCTTCACGAACAGGAATAACATAGCGCTCATCACGAAAGGTCACGACCTTATCCTGAATAACATTCTCGTAATCTTTCTTATCAAGAATGCTTTCAAGCTCGGAATATATGTGCTTTCTGGTTTTTTGTTTGTTTTTTCGAATAGAAGATAAAATTGGGCTTGCAGTATCTTTGATCTCGCCACCGGTATCGAATATTTTATCGAACCGTTTTTCCAGCTCTTTCATTTCGATGAGGGCAGACACAATTGAATACAGTTCCGGAAAAATTTCCCGAGAGATATCCCCGTCTTTCTTAAGCGTGTTTGCAATGCGGATATTGCTTCCAAACATAAGAAGTTCATCGATTGTGAATTGCTCGTATCTGCCAAAATAATCAAACAGCATTTCTGTATCTTCAAGTCCGGAAAGTGCAAAATGGTGGCTTTGTTCGAGGTAATTGAAAACATCATGAAGTTGGGAAAGTTTTTTTTCTACGAGTGCTTTCTCTCCAAGAGGGGCAAGTTTTTCCACAAGCCGACCTCCCACCGGAGACACACAATATGCAGCGATCAACGCTTTGACTTTATTGAATTCCAGTTCTTCAAAAGCGTTTTTCATGAGAGCGGTGAGATGGCGTCAGTTACGTCCTTCTGGATTTTATATTGCAGTTTTAAAAGTTCTTTATAATAGGAATTGTTGCGGATCTGGGAATCGAGCTTGGTCGCTTCAAGAACACGAGCGATCTTCTCGTTGCTCCATTCCACAAAAGCTGCGCTTGTAATAGTTGTCTTGGTTTGTTCCGGAATGGGGAGTATTTGTACGAATAACGAGAGCAAAAAAACCGCGATCATTGCCTGAAAGCAACCAAGGATAAATCCAAGCAGTTTGTCCATGAAGCTCAGATGGAGTGCTTTGATCATTTTTTTCAGGAGCTTTACGATGATGGCAATAATAACCATTACTATCAGAAATACTAAAACTCCGCCCAGTATATTTGATGTCTTTACCGAAAAATTAAAAGTATTCTGAAAGAAAACAGAGGATGCCGGACCCAGTTTTATGGCAAGGATGAGCGCTACAATCCAGCCGATGAGCCGGGCGCTTCCTTTGATGAATCCTGATATAAAACCAAAACCCCCGAAAACAAGAATGATTCCGAGGGCAATGATATTAATAATATCCATTGAAGTTTACGTAAAATTATCGAAACACATTATCGCGATCGAAATCTGAAACTATTACGTTTAAGTTTACGTAAAGTAGCTTTGAGCTCTCTTCGCTTTTTATCGCTGGGCTTCTCGTAATAGCGGTTCTTTTTAATATCAGAAAGAACGCCCGAGCGCTGCACCTTTCGGTTAAAGCGGCGGAAAGCACCTTCAAAGCTCTCGTCTTTACCAACTACAACTTTAGTCACTAAGTATCACCTCCGGTAAATTTATATATAAAAAACAAAACCGTGATTTTCTGTGTCAATGTTTGCGAGGATATTTAATAATAAACTGTATGCAGCAAGGGCTTTTATAAAGGATAAACTGCACTCTTATTCCACAACCTCCACACTCTCAATAATAATATCCTGAAGGGGTCTGTCTGCCGGATTAGTATCAGCGACAGAGATGGCATCAACGATATCCAAGCCCTCAATTACTTCTCCATAAACCGTGTATTCTCTATCCAGGAAAGGGTAGCCGCCGAGGGTCATATATATTTCTCTCTGCTCGTCAGCGTATTCGAAACCCTTTCTTTCCTCGACCATATCAAGCTCGTCCTCAGTCCATGGACGCCCTACAACAATGTAGAACTGTGAGCCGGAAGAGCGTTTCTGTGGGTTGAACTGGTCTCCCTGGCGTGCTGCCGCAAGAGCCCCCTTTTTGTGAATTAGGTCTTTGCGGAATTCGGCAGGAACAGTATAACCGGGACCGCCAGCTCCAAGCTGTTTTTTAGGTGCAGCATTTTTTGAACCGGGATCGCCGGCCTGTATCATAAAACCGGCAATAACTCTGTGGAAAAGCGTACTGTCATAGAAGCATTCCTCGACCAATTTGAGAAAATTATCTCTGTGCTGGGGTGTGTCATTATAGAGCATTATCGAGATGTCGCCATAATTCGTGTGCATTTTTACTATAGGGTCTTTCATGATCTCCTCTTCGGCTTGTTCGTTATCCTCTGCAAAAAGGAACCCGCCGCAGGAAAGCAGAACCATTAAGATAAAACTTGTCAGAAATAATCGAAAAAATTTCATTACTAATGAACTCCTTTTCATTGTGATTGGGTTCTTTTTGGGAGTGTGGCTCATGCTGTCAATTTTTACGAAATGCAAAGTAGAACAGGAAAAAGTTGACAGGTTCGTTATGTTCGGATTCTCACATCTGAACTTGCAATAAAACAGAGTATCTATGAATATAAATGTAAAATGTAAGATTTTGGAAACAGAAGAAGAATTTTCCAGATGGGATAAATTCGTGGCATCTACAAACGAATGCCCGATCATTCAGTCCTATGAATGGGGAGAATTCAAACGAATCTCCGGCTGGGTACCGATCCGAATTGCGGTTTTTGAGAACGGCAAGATCGTTGGCGGTATTTCCGTGCAGAAGCGGAAAATTCCATATACTGGCAAATGCCTTTTCTATGCGCCACGCGGTCCGGTTATCGATGTAACAAAACGCGAGCACTTTTCTGTTTTGATGAATAAAATTTACGAAATTGCCAAGAAGCATAACGCCATTGTCCTGAAAATCGACCCCGAGATTGATGAAGATGATAATGCAGCGCTCGACATCTTGCACGAATACAATTTCCATTTTGTGAGAAAGCAGATCCAGCCACGTGCTACATATTTTCTCGACCTTACACAATCTCTCGATGATATTCTTGCAGGATGTGAGTCAAAAACCCGGTATAATATCCGTCTTTCTATAAAAAAAGGAGTTGAAGTACGAGAGGAAACTTCGCTGGAAGGCGCCAGGAAATTTTATAACATCTATGAAACTACAGCAAAACGCGACACCTTCATCATCCATAATTTTAATTACTACAAAAGAGTGATTGAGCTAATGGCAGATAAAGGCATGGTGCATCTTTTCCTTGCTTATTATAAAGATGTGCCGGTTGCAGGAGTGTATATCTTTGCCTTCGGTCACAAGGTTTGGTATATGTACGGCGCTTCGACAAATGATTATAGAAATGTCATGCCGAACCAGGCACTGCACTGGCATGTGATACAATGGGCAAAGGAGCAGGGATACAAAACCTATGACCTCTGGGGAGTGCCTGCCCATCCGCATGAAGGACATCCGCTCTATGGCGTGTATCGTTTCAAAAAAGGATTTGGCGGAGAGTTCAAAAAATTCATCGGCATGCACGACCACGTATTCAAGCCATTCTGGTATAAGCTCATGAACAGTGGGATCAAAACCTATGTGTCGCTTCGCAGCTTGATAAAAAAGGGAAAGATCTCCGATTCTCTCGAAGAATAATGAAGCTACAAAAACTTCTTGAAAGTCTAGAAGATTATACTGTTCTTACGAAAGCAGCAATACAGGATGTTGATATAAACGGCATCTCTTTTGATACAAGAATTCTTCAAAAAGGAGACCTGTTCGTTGCCATAAAAGGCACGGATGCTGACGGACACAATTATATATCACAATCAAGTGAAAAAGGAGCTTCTGCAATACTTATTGAGGACGAAACAAAGGTTCCTGAAAATATTGTTATTCCAGTCATAAAAGTCTCGAATTCCAGAAAAGCATTAGCACAACTAGCAGCAGCATTTTATGATTTTCCTGCCCAAAAACTAAAAATTATTGGTGTGACCGGCACGGATGGCAAAACAACAACCTCAACGATCATTCATCATATCCTGAATGAAGCAGGACACAAAACCGGATTGATCACTTCGATAAATGCGATAATCGGAAATGAAGTATTCGAAACAGGATTTCATACTACCACACCCGATGCACTTTCGATACAGAAATACCTTGCCCAAATGGTTGCAGCGGGATCGGAATATGCAGTGATAGAAACCTCCTCGCATGGGCTTGCGCAATACCGGGTGGAAGCATGTGAGTATGATATTGCCGTGCTGACGAATATTACTTCCGAGCATCTTGATTATCATAAAACACGAAAGGAATATGTCACAACAAAAGCTCATCTGTTTGAACTGCTTTCATCTTCATATAAAAAGGAAAATGTCCTAAAAACAAGTGTGCTAAATTATGATGATCCGTCATACAGCAAGTTTACAAATTATAATGTCGATCGCCATTTCTCATTCGGATTGAGCAATAAAGCAGATTTTTGGGCGGATGATATTTCTGTTGACGGAACATTGTTGCAATTTACTATCCATACTCCGGAAGAAAAATTCCGAATCACAAGCCGGCTCGTTGGCGAGTACAATGTGTACAATACACTTGCTGCAATTGCTGTTGCCTATTCACAAAAAATCTCCAAAGAAAAAATTATCAAAGCAATAGGATCATTAAAAAACATAAAAGGTAGGATGGAGTTTGTTCCTCATGAGCAGGGGAATTTTACTGTTATCATAGATTTTGCCCATACCGCCAATGCCCTCGAGCAGGCACTCCATGCGGTTCGTGCATTTACAGAGAATGAGATACATGTTGTTTTTGGGAGTGCTGGGCTCCGAGATATTCAAAAACGAAAGGACATGGGAATTGTTGCAGGAAAGCTTGCAGACAATATCTATATCACTGCGGAAGATCCCCGAACAGAATCAGCAGAAGCGATAATAGATGAGATCGCCGCCGGTTGTTTGCAGGAAGGAAGGGAAGAAGGAGCTGATTTTTATAAGATACCGAACAGGGAAGAAGCAATAGAGAAAGCCATATGTTCAGCACAAGACGGAGATACCGTTATCACATGCGGGAAGGCACATGAAACAACAATGTGCTACGGCATGCGCGAGCTTCCTTGGAGCGAATATAAGGTCGTGCAAAATGCCCTTGCAAGGCGAGCATTAATATTGACAGAGAATCATGCAGAAAAAAAAGAGTAAACTATGATATTTGGCATTGGCACAGACCTTGTTGAAGTTGATCGAATCAAAAAAGAGTTAACTTCTCATGGTGAAAAATTCACAGACATGCTCTTCACGGAGAGTGAGAGAACCTATTGCACCAGAGCGGAAAATTTTGCTATTCAGGCACAGTGTTTTGCAGCCCGATTTGCTGCTAAGGAAGCATTCCTGAAAGCTCTTGGTTCGGGTTTGCGTGGCGGATTGAAATGGAAAGATATCGAGGTCGTCAATAACGAGCTTGGGAAACCGGAGATTCTGATGCAGAATACTGCAAAAGAAATTTGTGAAAACGCCGGAATCAACGGGATTTATGTGTCAATTTCCCACACGAAAACATCTGCAATTGCAGTGGTAGTTTTAGAAAAAATAAATTGAAGTCGGAGGAATAAATGAAAAAGATCCTTGTCACTGGAGCTGTAGGACAAATTGGCTCTGAATTAACAATGGAATTACGAAAAAGATATGGTAATGAAAATGTGGTAGCGGGCTTTCACAGGACAAAACCGGGAGAAACACTCAAAAATTCCGGTCCTTGTGAAATGGTTGACTGCACCAATATCGAACAGATAAAAGAGGTTGTAAAAAAGTATAATATCGACACAATTTACCACCTTGCAGCGATCCTTTCTGCCGTAGCGGAAGCAAAGCCAAATCTTGCATGGAAAGTAAATATCGATGGCTTGTATAATGTGCTGGAAGTTGCCCGTGAATATGGTTGTGCTGTTTTTACTCCCAGCTCGATAGGTGCATTCGGAGAGTCCACTCCCCTTGATAACACACCGCAAGATACTATCCAAAGACCAAGTACTATGTACGGCGTCACCAAAGTTGCGGGAGAATTGCTCTGCGATTATTATTACAAAAGATTTGGCGTGGACACAAGAGGTGTGCGATATCCCGGTATTATCTCAAACGAAACCCTGCCCGGCGGTGGCACAACCGATTACGCTGTCGAGATATATTATGAAGCCATCAAAAACAAGAAATACACATGTAACCTCGGCAAGGGTACTTATCTGGATATGATGTATATGCCCGATGCGATAAAAGCTGCAATAGACCTCATGGAAGCCGATCCCGCAAAGCTGAAACACAGAAATGCCTTTAATGTGACTGCGATGAGTTTCGATCCGGAAAAGATCGCAGCATCAATAAAGAAAGTTATACCAGAATTCGTCCTTGAGTATAATGTCGACCCCGTTCGTCAGGCAATTGCAAATTCGTGGCCCAATTCCATGGACGATTCGGCAGCCCGAGAAGAATGGGGCTGGAAACCGGAATATGATCTCGAAGCTATGACTAAAGATATGCTCGAAGTTCTATCCGAAAAATTAAAATAAAGATAAAATAAAATATATTTGGAGGAATAAATGCCCCTGAAAAAATTAAATTCTGCACTTGCCCAAAATCTGGAAGATCTGCGATCTACCGGTAGAGACAAAGGTGCGGAACTGGTTATCAAAGAAGTAAGAAAAGCAAAAGGTGAATTCGGACCTCGTTATATTTTGGAAGGATACGGCGATCAGGAATTTATCAAAATGAATGCAAATTCCTATCTGGGAATGTCGATGAACCCGGAAGTTATCAAAGCAGAAGAAGCAGCAGCTCAGAAATTCGGCGTTGGACCGGGAGCGGTTCGATTCATCAGCGGAACTTATGATCTGCATATCGAGCTGGAAAAGAAACTTGCGGAATTTCACGGACGCGAAGCCGGAATGATCTTCAGTTCTGCGTATGTTACAAGTCTGGGTGTCATTTATCCGCTCACCACCAAAGAGACCGTTGTTGTTTCCGATGCACTTAACCATAATTGCATTATCCAGGCAATGAGACTTTCACGTCCCGCTGCCAAGATGATCTATAAACACAACGACATGGCAGACCTGGAAGCAAAACTGAACGAAGCAGTTGGAAAGGGAAAGCGCTGTCTGGTTATTACAGATGGTATCTTCAGCATGCGTGGAGATTTTTCACCGCTCAAAGAGCTCACAGAAATTTCTGCCAAATTCAATGACAAATTTGAAGAAGGCGTGATCACCATTGCTGACGACTCTCATGGCGTGGGAGCTTTTGGCAAAACAGGCAGGGGAACCGAAGAGTTCACCGGCGGAAAAGTAGATATTCTGATCGGCACATTAGGAAAGGCATTTGGTGTGAATGGCGGATATGTTGTTGCTTCCAAAACAGTTTTAGATTACCTGCGCGAGACTGCACCGATGTACATCTATTCAAACCCAATTACATGCTCGGAAGCTGCTGCAACGCTTAAAGTCCTGGAAATCCTGGATAGCGAAGTCGGCGTGAAACGGCTGGAACACCTGGCTGCTATGACAAAGAAATTTGAGGATGGTTTGACATCTCTTGGTTATGAAACGATCGAGGGACCGCATCCCGTAGTTCCGCTGATGGTGCGAGATACCGCAGAAACCACAAAGCTTGTGAAATACCTGACAGAAAACGGCGTGCTTGGCACCGGACTGAACTTCCCTGTCGTGCCAAAAGGAGATGAAGAGATACGATTCCAGGTAAACGCAGACCACACTGAAGCGGATATTGATTATGTGCTCGGAGTTCTGAAGAAATATAAAGAAACGCACTAATAAAAACGATATTAGAAAAAATAAAAAGCCCTGATGTAATAATCGGGGCTTTTTTTGTTTTCCAAAGTTTAGTTTGAAAAAAAGCCCTAAAGGACGGGCTAATAAGAAAAATGACGGGAATGAATTGGGATACGATCATTAGCCCCGTGCTTCAGCTCATAACTGTACCTAGCACGGACTAATCACCCTATCCGCATTTCCCATTACC
>JACKQG010004507.1_pt1 | contig 13326 bp, 13 predicted proteins | sample 8237621 | NCBI WGS metagenome assembly JACKQG01 (sample SAMN15677084, study PRJNA649215) | marine metagenome | biome: marine; feature: Black Sea; material: saline water; isolation source: suspended particulate matter (SPM) from the Black Sea western gyre | collected 2013-06-09/2013-06-10 | depth...
TATGCGGAGTTTATGCCCATGTGGGTGCTTTTTAATTTTGTCATTCCTTGCTATGAAACAAAAATCCTAATATTGCAAGGTACCTATTAGGGACGTGTAAAGTTGAAAATACTTAAAGTGCCTAAAGTTAGACACTTTAAGTATTTGAGACACTTTTTAATCGAGTTCTTTCATGATGGCGGCAAGAACTTCCTGGATTGACGAGGATCCGTCAACGGAAATGACTTTGGGTCCATCAATTGATTTGAAGTAGTTTACGGCTGCCATGGTGCCGGTATTTTCGTCATAGTAGATATTGTGACGTTTGCCGATGGCATCTTCATCCTGATCATCGGCACGGGTACTCAGTTCTCCGCCGCAGACCCGGCAGACAAGTTTGCCGTCTTTTTCTACAGGTTTGATGGCTTCAAAGGCGATATGGTTCGGATGGTTGTTGTCATTTGCACAGAGACGGCGTCCCATGATGCGCTCTTTGGCGACCTGGCGGTCAAGTAGGATTTCGATGACGTAGTTGAGTTCAATCCCTGCGTCTTTCAAAGCTTTGGCAAGAGTTTCTCCCTGAACCTTGTTGCGAGGGAAACCGTCAAGCAGCCAGCCTTTCTTGCAGTCATCTTCTTTCAGGCGATCAAGAATCATAGGAATAGTAATATCGTCAGGAACCAGGTCACCTCTGTCAATATACTCTTTCGCCTGTTTGCCAAGCTCTGTCCCGCCACCGATATTCTTCCGGAAGATTGCGCCTGACTCGATATGGCTGATATTGTATTTTTCCTGGACTTTTGCGCCCTGGGTACCCTTGCCGCTGCCGTTTGGACCAAAGATCAAAATGTTCATACTGTCTCTCCTTTTTGAATTATTATTTGATTTCCATAAGTTAAATATGAAATAATAAATTACGTGAGTGCAGATTCATTATACGATGGAAGACAAAACTGCAAAACTATATACGATGTTGATTGTCAATGCCACTTAAAAAAGGGGAATTGATCGCAGGATTCCAAATCTGTTTGAAGTCCGCCTGATGAGGGAATCAGGCAGGGTTTTTGCCCCCATTGTTGTGGTAATAAAAAGGGGTAAGGCCGGAGGCCTTGTAGCTCTAACTCTGGGGCCGCCATAATGGTAGGTGATACACGTGTAGTACTTGGAGAATATGCAAAAAATTAAGGAGATTGAGAAAGAAGTGAAGAAGAATTCAACAAGCGGTAATCAGTGACCGAGAAGTATAATTAGTTTCCATCCGGAAACTAATTATGACAATCTCGTAAAAAGTCTCGGGATGGCTAAGTGAAAAGTTTGATATACAAGGCGTAGCAATTTTTCAGGTGCGAGGCCATACATGTGGTATGCCGAGTGCCTGAAAAATTGCTACAACGCAGTAGATCGGACTTTTTACGACGCCATCAATTATAAAGGCCTCTTTGGCTGACGGCGTGATCACAAAAGAGATTAAGGGCTATGGCAACAAAACAGACAAAGATATGTAATGAACAGTTTCTTTTAAAAGTGTCAAAAGACAAGCTCTTGGCAACAATCCATCCTGTTGACGAGACTGTTTCTTATGACGGCCTTGATTTTAATGAGATCATTAAAGAAATACAGCAGAATGGGATTTGTTCCGGACTGGTAGATGAGCTGAAACCTGATGGTAAAAGGATTGCCGCTGTTGCTAATGGCACATCCTCGGTTCCTGGAGAGAATGCCAGAATAAAACCGGTTATCAAACCGTCCGTGGTGCGTACCCCGAAAGCTACTGAGCCAGGGAAAGATGTGGTGGATTACCGTGAGCTTGGCAGTGTTGTCAATGTCCGGGAGGGACAGCTGCTGCTGGAGAAGATCTCCGCTACCAAGGGGGTTGCCGGCAAGGATGTTTATGGAGCTGAGATTCGCACCAAGGATGGAAAGGATCTCGCTATTAAATGTGGGCCAGGTGTTGCCTTGTCAGAAGACGGACTTCAGGTGAAAGCCACTGTCCAGGGGAAATTCCTCATGCAGGATGGGAAGCCTTCAGTATATGAAGAGCATACAGTGCAGGGTGATGTGAACCTGAAGGTGGGAAACATTTCATTCTGCGGAAAGGAGCTCAAGATACAGGGGGCAGTACTTCCCGGTTTCAAAGTGAAATGCATGGGGAATGTTTCCGTGTTTAAAGGTGTAAATAATGCAGAAATTCACAGTGAGGGCAATGTTTTTATAAAAGGAGGACTTGTCGGTGAAGATGCGGTTATAAAAGCCAATGGCGATATCTCTGTTGATTTTTGTGAAAACATCGATTTTCTTGAGACACGGGGTAATCTTATCATCAGGGATGTTATTGTCCAGGGGAAGGCCAAGGTTGCCGGGGATATAAAGGCTTTGGATGGCAAAGGAAAAATAATTGGTGGTTCTTTTGTTGTTGGTGGAAGCATGTATACAAAAGAACTTGGTTCTGACGGTGAGGTTGTAACTGATGTTGTCGTAGGACTGAATACTGCCCTGGAGAAAAGGAAAAGTAAAATTGAAGAGGCTATGGCTATAGTTCCCCCTAAACTCAATGAGGTTCTTAAAAATATTTCTGCCCTCAATGATATGAAAAAAAAGGAAGGGAAGGAGTTTGGTGGGGAAAAGGCAAAAACCCTTGATATTCTAAATAAAATGATGCCCAAATTGATGGAGAGAAACAACCAGCTCCAAGAACTGCATGTGCAGCTTAATGAAGATCTGGACAAGGCTGCCGATGAATGTGTCTATGTTGTCGGCACTCTCTATCCAGGGGTGAAAATTACTATCGGCAAGGCAGTACGAGTTGTATCCAATGAAGAAAAACAGGTTGTTGCTGAATTCAACAGGAAAAAACAGAAAATAATTATTCGCACTATGTCCAACGATGAAAAGGAAGAGTGTGCCGATTAGCTCCCGGGTATAAGAGCCCTCATTTCCCTTACTGCCTGATCAAGGCCGACAAATATTGCCCGGGCCATGACAGCATGTCCTATGCTGAGTTCTTCAATTTTGTCCAGTGCGGCGATTCGAGCCGTGTTTACATAATTCAGGCCGTGCCCGGCGTTAACCCGCAACCCTGCATAAAATGCCTCGTCAACAGCTTTGGCGATCAGGTCAAATTCCCTGTTTTGCTCCTCATCGCTGACAGCATCACAATATCTTCCTGTATGAATTTCAACAAAGGTGGCTTTTACTTCTCTGGATGCCTGAATTTGTGCAGAGTCAGGGTCTATGAAAAGGCTTACAGGGATTCCGCCCTTGCCCAGTCTGTCGATAACGCCAGTGAGACGGTCAACCTGACCGACGACATCAAGGCCGCCTTCCGTGGTGAGCTCCTGTCTTTTCTCAGGGACTAACGTTACCATGTCCGGTTTGATATCCAGGGCAATTCCTACCATTTCCTCCGTAGCCCCCATCTCCAGGTTCAGTTTGGTTTTAACTGTCTGGCGAAGGAGTTTGACATCACGGTCCTGGGCATGACGTCTGTCTTCCCGTAAATGGATCACAATTCCCACAGCACCTGCCAGTTCACATATGCCGGCCGCCAGAACGGGATCCGGCTCATCAATACCTCTGGCCTGCCTAAGGGTGGCAACATGGTCGACGTTAATGGCGAGTTGTGTCATTCTATCTCCTCTCATGATGTTTGGTTAGCTGCAGTTTTGCTGCTCTAAATTGTCAACGGATTCGTGTGGTTGCTGTTCACTTTTTCAAGAAGATCCATTTCAAAGGCAGCCATTTTTTCAGCATCCTTTCGGCCCTGTTCGTGGTCATATCCCAACAGGTGTGTCAGGCCATGTACCAGTAGAATCTCCAGGTAACTGTCAATGGAGATATCTTTTTCCGCCGCTTCCCGGACAGCGGTGTCGATGGAAATGACAATATCTCCAAGAAGGGCAGGGCCCTGGAGGTCGTCTTCGTCTTCATCGCGCAGGGGGAAAGAGAGGACATTGGTGGGGCCTTCTTTATGGCGGTAGGCTGTGTTGAGTTCAGCGATTCTACTGTCAGAAACAATCAGAATGCTGAGTTCATTATCGGTAAGGTTGACAATTTTAAGCAGATGTTCTGCTGTCATCTGTATGTGTGGAAGTTTGACAGGAAGCCTGTCAACTTCGCTGCGCAGCAGGACAGCCATTATTATCTATCCTTTTTTGCTGATTTGCCGGCGGTTTTTTCGTAAGCCTGGATTATTTTCTGGACAAGGGGATGCCGGACAACGTCGGCGTCGGTAAAATGGGTGGTTGATATCCCCGTTACTTTTTTTAAGATTCTGGCGGCGTGAACGAGACCAGAAACACGTTCAGCCGGAAGGTCAACCTGGGTTATGTCGCCGGTAATGACAGCCTGCGAGTTAAAGCCGAGACGGGTAAGGAACATTTTCATCTGTTCGGGAGTTGTATTCTGGGCCTCATCGAGGATGACGAAGGCATTGTTCAGGGTGCGGCCGCGCATGAATGCAAGGGGAGCAATTTCAATAATACCCCTTTCTATCAAATCGGCAACACGCTCCCTGCCCAGCATGTCATTCAAGGCGTCATGGAGAGGGCGAAGATAGGGATTGATCTTCTCGGCCATGTCGCCAGGGAGAAACCCGAGTTTTTCTCCAGCTTCAACCGCCGGTCGTGCCAGGATAATTGCTTTGACCTGGTCGCTTGTGTATGCGGCAATTGCCATGGCAACGGCAAGATATGTTTTCCCTGTGCCGGCAGGTCCTATGCCAAAGGCAATGTCATGATGACGGATGGCCTCGATATAGTTTTTCTGATTGACGCTTTTGGGAGATATGACCCGCTGTTCTGCTGTGATATAGACTTTGTCGAGAAAAATATCCTTGAGCCTGGAGCCGGGCGAGCGTTCCATGATCCGAATGCCATAGGAAACGTCAGCAGGATAGATTGGCAGGCCGGTCCTGATAAGATCGTAAAGCTGGTTGAGCGTATTTTTGGCGAGGTCAACTTCATGATTGTCGCCGGTGATGGTGAGGCAGGTTCCCCGGGCTTTGACAGTGACGCCAAGAGCTTTCTCTATGGCCAGAAGATTACGGTTTAAATCCCCGTAGAGTAATCTGGCCGATGCATTGTCTGAAAAAGAAAGCTCCTGGCTTGCGGGCTCAATAGAGTCCTTTTTTTTTACGCTATTTGCCACTGGTAAGTTTCTTCAGTTCGTCATCAATAATTATCTGGGCATCGGCAGCACCTCTCTTCTTGAGGATACGGCCGTTGATGAAGATAGCTGGGGTTCCGGTGACCCCGGCCTGGGCTCCGTCACGAATATCCTGTTCCACTTTATTTTTTGTTTCAGGACTCATCATGTCTTTAGAAAATTGCGCAATATCAAGACCGATTTTCTTGGCGATTTCCATAAGTGTGTTGGGATCATTCAGTTTCTTCATATTCAAGAAAAGTTCATCATGATATTCCCAGAATTTTCCCTGTTTCTCTGCGGCAATAGCGGCATAGGACGCAGGTTTTGCCTGTTTGTGCATATTCAGGGGGAAATGTTTGAAGACTACTTTGACGGTTTCAAGGTTATTGTCGAGCACCTGCTCGAGCAGCGGCCCCATACGGGCGCAGTAAGGTCATTGGAAATCGCTGAAAATAACCAGCGAAACCGGAGCAGTAGCGGAACCAAGCCAGGGCGAGCCGGCAGTGTTGATGTTTACAATGAAGTTATAGGCTATCTGCTGAACCTCACCTGAATCCTTGCTGCTGAGAATAATTTTGTTGTCAATTCCGGCACGGTCAAACCCGGTTACCGATATAGTGCTCATCGCCGGATCCACCTGTAATGTGTCTTCCAGGTTTCCTGTATTTGAAAGGATCTGGACTTTGCCCGGGGAAAGAACAAATACATATTTGCCGTCAAATGAAACAGCAGTATCAAGTACCGGTATCTCAGCTTTAAAGCTGTTGCTGATTTCCCAATCAATTTTCGCCTGCGCTGACGACACCATTCCTATGCATAATAGGACGGCCAGTACGGCGGCTTTCCACTTTTTCATTATTCCTCCCTTGTGTCTTTGGTTTTTTTAGGATGTAACATCAATTATCAAATCTCAGATGAAGATTGTCAATGTTAATCTGATTTCCTATTGTTGATTATTTCAGCAGGTCATTCAGCAGGATGCTCAGATGTCTCACCTTTGTCTGCATGCTGCCTGATTTTTTTCCTTTCATGAGCTGGAGAAGACAGCCACTGCAGGTAGTGACAACCTGGCAGGCTGAAAGTTCTGAAATTTCATGTATGAGGGGTTGAAGGATCTGCCGGGAGAGATCTCCATGGGCCAGTGAAAAGAGGCCGCCATTGCCGCAGCACTGCGGCCCGTGAGGCAATTCAAGAGGGCTATGCCCTGTCGCAGCTTTAATAAGACTGCGGGGAGGGGTGATGGTTTTTTTTTGGGAAAAACGAAGATGGCACGGGTCATGGTAAAAGATGTCTGCTGTTGCCTGGTTTTCTGCAAAAGGAAGTTCTTCAAGGTTGTCGAGAAAAAAACTCGAAAACTCATAGAGCCTGCTTGCAAACTGGGTCGCGGCGTCTGACCAGTCCGGGTCATCAGCAAACAATTCAGGGTAGTTGCTGAGATGCGAATAGCAGGACGCGCATGATGTCAGAATAGGCAGGGCAGAATCTGCAAAGGCTGTGATGTTTCGTTGTGCGAGTTTTCTGGCTTCCTTGAGGTCACCGCTGCTGTATGATGCCAGACCGCAGCATGACTGGTCGGCCGGGATGGCAGGAGGAGAACCTGTGGCGCGTTCAGCCAGCTGAAGAGTGGCTGATTGTATTTCAGGCACGAGATAACTGGCCATGCATCCCGCAAAATAGCTGAGTTGTGCATCTGGAAGAGCTTCACTTTCATGGAGAGAGGGGAAATTGTGATTTTCTTCTTTTTCACTGATTCCATGGAAAGGAAGAACTTTACGCAGCCCGCTTTCTTTAGGGAGTTTGGCGAGAAGGTTCTTGTGGAGGGTGCCGAGACCTTCCAGGAGATTGGGTGAGCTTAATGCTTTTTTTGTCAAAAGTTTTTTGAAATGGAGGGGGCCGGCCAGGTCGGGAAGGTCGTGTCTGGCATTGCGGATCTTGGCGGGGATATCGATTCCCCGCGGGCAGGCATCACTACATGCGCCGCAGAGGAGGCATTGTGAAAGGATATCTGCATATGCCCGGGAAGCATTATTCTCAAGAAGAGTAAAAAGATGGAGCCTGCCTCGTGCCGTATGGGATTCTTTCCCGGTTACTTGGTATACGGGACAGACAGTGGTGCAGGCTCCGCATTTGGCACATTTTTCAGGGGCCGGATTGCGTGAGAGGCTCATTTCTGCCAGAGCAAATATGCCTTGATAAAAGGGTCAAGTCCGCCATCGAGAACACTGTCAACATTTCCTACTTCATGATTTGTCCGGTGGTCTTTAATAAGCCTGTACGGCTGCATGACATATGATCGGATCTGGCTTCCCCAGGCTATCTCTTTTTTTTCTCCCTGCAGTTCCTGGCGCTGTTCTTTTTGTAGTTCCTTTTCACGTTCGTAAAGCCGGGCTTTTAGCATTTTCATTGCTATGTCCTTATTGCGGTGCTGGGAACGTTCATTCTGGCATTGAACAACGATATTTGTCGGAAGGTGTGTGATGCGTATCGCCGAGCTTGTCTTGTTGACGTGCTGGCCACCGGCGCCGCTGGCACGGTATGTGTCAATTCTCAGGTCCTTTTCATTGATATCGACTTCGATAGTGTCATCCAGCTCAGGGAAAATGAATACCGAGGCAAAAGAGGTATGGCGTCTGCCGCCGGCATCGAAAGGTGAGATTCGCACGAGGCGGTGGATGCCCATTTCAGAGCGAAGATAGCCATAGGCATACCTTCCTGTTATCATGACGGTTACGCTTTTGACCCCGGCTTCGTCGCCGGGGAGAAAGTCGAGAATGTCCGTACGGAATCCTTTGTCTTCAGCCCAGCGGAGATACATGCGCAGCAGAATATCTGTCCAGTCCTGGGCCTCGGTGCCTCCGGCTCCGGCATTGATGGCAAGTATGGCATTATTGGTGTCATGTTCTCCGGAGAACATGCATTCCAGTTCCAGGGAGACAACTCTGTCATCGAGTTTCTTGAGGATCAGGGACGCTTCTTTTTCTGTTTCGGCATCCTGTTCTTCATGAGCAAGCTCCAGAAGTATTTCGGCTTCTTCCAGGGTAGTGGAGCATGATTCCCATCCTGAAATGGGATCCTGCAGACTGCTGATCTGTTTCTGAATGTGTGTTGCCTGTTCAGAATCATCCCAGAAACCGGGTTTTATGGTCAGCGACTCAAGCTCTTTAATTTTTTCTTTTTTGTCTTCTAATTCAAAGATGCTCCTTTAAGGCGAGCAGCCTTTCGTTAATGTCTTGAAGCCGTTGCTGTAATTCTGATGACATGGTGTGTCCTTTAAATATTAAAAATATATAAGAAAAAAGGTTCCTCACACAAATGTATGTAGCGTGTCTGTGTATTTGAACAATTAAATATTATAACGCATAGAAAAGGTGCAGGAAAGGGTAAAAAAAATAATGGATGCAAAACCTTGCTTGCATTTGGGGGGTATTCAGTTTGAGACGCTATCTTTTCTTTCGAGTAAGGATTGATCCGAGGGAAAGAAGGCAAAACAGGACGGCACATGACTGGGGGAACAGGGCCCCCCACTTGTTGAAGATGGTCTTCCGGGTGAAAATCGGCATGGATTCAGTTATGAAACAGGAGGTAAACAGACCCGTGGGCTGGAGGATATGTCCTGCAGGATTAATAAAACAGCTGATCCCTGTGTTGGCCGATCGGGCAAGGCTTCGGCGATTTTCAACGGCCCGGAAAACGGCCATGGCAAGATGTTGAATTGAGGCATTGGAACGGCCGAACCAGGCGTCATTGGTAATATTTACAAGGAGCTCTGCCCCGTTTGTAGTCTGGGTTCTTGCCAGTTCAGGGAAGATGGATTCAAAGCAGATGAGTACGCCTAAATCAGCTTTTTCACTGGTAAGAGGCTGAGAGAGTGTTCCGGTGCTGAAATTGCCTACTGATTCAACCAGGGGGGCAAGGAAGGGTATGATGCTGCTTAACGGGATGTATTCGCCGAATGGTACCAGGTGCTGCTTGTGGTACACCTGCCGGGAGCCGTCCCGGTTAAACAGTATGGCGCTGTTGTATATATCTCTTCTTCCTTCAGTAAAAGTGGAATAAGGAATCCCGGACAGAAGTGAATAATCATGCCGGCTGACAGTTTGTTCCAGGATTTCCGAGAAATCCACAACGTTGGAGCCGAGAATCGGAATAGCAGTTTCCGGCCAGATTACAAGGTCTGGTTTGCCTTTGGAAAAAGCACGATCGGAAAGTGAAATATGGGCATCGATTGCTGTTTTTCTGTTTTCAGGCAGCCATTTCTGGTCCTGTTCAATATTCGGCTGAATAATTGATACGGCAATGGTCGGAAGAAGTGCTGACTGCTCCTCTACAGCTTTGAGGCGATATCCGGAGTAGAGGCTGGCGGCAATCATAATGGTCAGCGCAAAGGCTATGGGTGTGAATTGTCGCCGGGTAAAAAGAATGAAGATGAAGCTGTTGGCCAGAATGATGAGGAAGGTGACCCCATGGTGTCCGGCAAGATCAGCGACCTGAATGGCCAGAGGGATGTTGAACTGGGTATATCCCAGATCCTGCCATGGCAATCCGGTGAAAAGGAACCCCCGGATATAATCAAGTCCCACCCAGATAAAAGGAGCGGTCCAGACGGGGTTGATGTTCTTTGTCCTGCTGATCAGGCCGCAGAAAATTGCGGGATAGAGGGCCATGTAGGCAGAGAGAAGCAAAAGAGCAGGGTAGGTGAGCCACCATGGTAGATGGCCATATGTCCCGAGTGAAATAGTCACCCAGTGAAGAAGATAGGTGTAATAGGCAAATCCCGCAATAAACCCGAGGCTGAAGGCTCTCTTTGGTTCATTGGCAGTGGCAACATACAACAGAGGGATGACAGCCAGCCAGGCGCAGAATGCCAGGTCCATGCCGGGTGAGGAGACAATAAGCAGGATTGAGCTGAGAAGTGCGGCTGAAAAAGAAAACATTATGAAATGTATTTAGGCGGATTTGTGGATTTTAACAGTGTGTATTCGGCGGCGGGTAGCTGATAAAACATGCATTTTTAATGGACCGTGATCTATTGACGTTCCGGTTTCCGGAATGTGCCCCAGGGAGTGTATTATGAAACCTCCCACCGATTCGTAAGGGCCGTCAGGGAATGTTTCGGCGAAGAAGGTTTCGATTTTGTCCAGATCGACTTTGGCAGAGGTAATGAGGGTCCGGTCATCGATAACCTGCCAGTCTTCTTCCTCTTTGTCTGATTCGTCAACGATCTCACCGACAATTTCCTCGAGGATGTCTTCAAGGGTAACCAGGCCTCTTATGGAACCAAATTCATCGGTAACGATAGCCATATGTGTTTTCTGGGACTGGAAGTCGCGGAGCAGCGAGAGAATGTTGTCATACTCCTGGACAAAAAACGGCTGCTGCAGAAGATTCTTAATGGAGGTCAGGGGTGTTTCTGAACTGCAGGAAAGAAGATCTTTTGCGTGAATCACCCCGATAATATGGTCAGGGTTGTCTTCATAAATAGGTATTCTGCTGTAGCCTTTATCCAGAATGATTTTAATGAGTTTGCAGTGGTCAGCAGTGGCAGGGGCTGAAATAATGTCCGTGGCAGGAGTCATGATTTCTTTGATCATGGTATCTCTGAAGTCAAAGATACTGCTGATCATCTTGCCTTCCTGGCTGCTGATCAGACCTTGTTCCTCACCTTCTTCGATCAGTTCCTGGATTTCCTGTTCAAGTTCCTCATGTGTGTCCGGCTGAAATGTAAGACCGACTGATTGAAGAATGCGGCGGAAAATTGACGGAGGAGAATCATTTGTTTGTTCTTTATTCATCCATGTCTGCTACGTGAAAAGGGTATGTCTGTCAAGAAAAAAATTGACGTATTAACGGGAAGCAGGTATATCCTTTTTCCGTCTGCAATGTCCTTAGAATGCATTTTTTTCTGCAAAAAATCCCATAAGCACTTATAATGCCCATCTTATAAAATACCTGTCTTGTATTGAATCAATATATTAAGTGCAATGCCTCCTGCATACAGAGGGGGCAAATTAACTATGCAATCAATAAAAAAAGAAAAAATACTTATAGCTAATCGTGGTGAAATATCCATTCGGATTGCCAGGGCCTGTCAGGAGCTTGGACTTGATTTTGTAGTTGTATATACAGAAGCGGACAGGGAGTCAGCCCATGTCTTTCCTTATCTGGAAGAAACTGGTGACGATAAAAAAGCCTGGCGGATTTCAAGTTATACTGATCCCAACGATATTCTTTCCATCGCAGATCATACCGGCTGCACTGCCATACATCCCGGGTACGGATTTTTTTCGGAGGATTTTCGTTTTGCCAGAAGGGTGACTATTCGCGAAAGGCCTTTGACTTTTATTGGTCCAAAGTGGGAAGTTATTAAAGACCTGGGCGATAAAATCAATACCAAGCGCGTCGCCAACAAACTTGGAATTCCTACTATTCCCGGAACTGACGGCCCTATTTATAATGAGCTGGAAGCGGAAGCTGTTGCGGCCAAACTGCTCGACGACCAGAGAGAGCAGGATATCATGGAACCCTCTATCCTTGTCAAAGCTGCAGCTGGCGGCGGTGGTATGGGTATTGAGGAAGTTTTTCAGATTGAACAGTTTCGGCGCACTTACCGCCAGGTTCAGAATTACGCAAAAAGACAGTTTGGCGACGGAGGTGTCCTGATTGAACAATGCCTTCGGGATTATAACCACATAGAAGTTCAGATCGTCTGTAGTAAACACGGGGAGAGGGTCCATTTCGGGACGAGAAACTGTACAATCCAGAGTACCGGTAGACAGAAGCGGCTTGAGGCAGCACCCGGATTTGATGACTCCTGTTATGCCTATGACTTTGACGGCCAGGCAGTACTCGATGACATAGTCAAGCATTCCCTCAAGCTTGCCGCCCATGTACGCTATGATAATGTCGGTACCTGGGAGTGGATAGTCAGCCGCAGCGGTCAGCCGTACCTGCTTGAAGTCAATACGCGTATCCAGGTTGAAAATGATGTGTCAGCCCGGTACAGCTATATTGACGGTAAGCAGCCCAATCTTATCACGGAGCAGATAAGACTTGCCCTTGGCGAGAAGATTGGCTACACCCAGAAAGATATTAAGTTCCATGGGGCCACTATTGAATTTCGTATTGTCGCTGAAAACCCATACAGAGGGTTTGTGCCATGGATAGGAACCATATCTAAATTTCAGTTCCCGCAACATGAATGGGCCGCGGTGTATACGCAGGTGCCGTTCGATCGTTCTTATATTATTCCCAGTGATTATGATCCCAACCTCGCCCTTGCTATTGTCTGGGGAGATGATATGGATGATGCTAAAAAGCGTGGGGCTCAGTTTCTTGAGGAAATAAAAATTGAAGGAAAAAATGGCGGGGGCGAACCGATTTTGACAAACCTGGAATACCTGCGGCATAATATCAGCCGTCTGTTAACATTTTAAAGAAGAAGAAAGTTTAACAAAGTTGGATAAAGTTAAACAAAGAGAGTCACCCGTGCAACGGGCCAATTTTATTCAACTTTATATAACTTTATATAACTTTATCTAACTTTGTCTAACTAAAAACGTATATGGAAGATATCCGAAAACAGCTCCTGAAGTCCTCAGACCGAATCAAGTATCTTGTTCAGGTCAAAGATGATACTGAATGGGGGAATTTGTCAGGTCTGCAGGCGAAATGTGAAGACATCCGGGAAACATTTTATGATGTCCCGGAAGATGAACTGCGGAAGAGGGTCAGGGGTCTTGAGGAGAGCATCCGTTTTCTTGAGGAGCGTTGTCAGGAACATCTTTCCCCTATGGAACGGGTCCGTATTGTTCGAAGCCCCCTTCGCTTTTCTCTGAAAGATATCCTTGAGAACGTATATGAAGATTATTCCGAGCTCGGCGGCGAGGAGGAATCCAACATTGATCCGGCAATGGTCTGTGCCAAGGCAACGATTCTTCGCAGGGTGAAGGGTAAGGTGTATTCCCAGCAGGTAATGGTCATTGGCCAGGAGAAGGGCCATGGTGAAGAGTACCGTAATGGCGGTTCTGTTAAACCCTGGGGAAATGAAAAGGCCCTCCGGTTTATGCAGGTGGCCCAGACTGAGGGGATACCGATACATTCCTATATCTTCACTCCCGGTTCTTTCCCGGCAGAGGATTATCCTGGCGCTGCCCAGCAGATTGCCAGAAATCTGTATGCCATGACCAAGCTGAGGGTCCCTTT
>JACKQG010005843.1_pt1 | contig 13326 bp, 8 predicted proteins | sample 8237621 | NCBI WGS metagenome assembly JACKQG01 (sample SAMN15677084, study PRJNA649215) | marine metagenome | biome: marine; feature: Black Sea; material: saline water; isolation source: suspended particulate matter (SPM) from the Black Sea western gyre | collected 2013-06-09/2013-06-10 | depth...
AAAAAGGAATAGTCATCGACAGCGCTCAGCGCCGTGAAGGCTTTGATATAAAGCTCATCAACACGATTCGGCAGTATATCAAAAAAGCCAATATTGACGTATTGCATTGCCACCAATATACCCCCTGGGTCTATGGCGCTTTAGCTGCAATAGGAACAGGCAGCAAAGTGATTTTTACAGAGCATGGACGCTTCTATCCCGATAGAACCAGCTGGAAACGAAAGGTTGTTAATCCCATACTCAATCTGCTCACGTACAAAATCACTGCCATATCAAAAGCCACAAAACAGGCTTTGATTGATTACGAATACCTGCCAGAAAGTAGAATTGAAGTTATCTATAACGGAATACAACCGCTTAAAAAAGACACTGAACAAACCCGGTTACTCAAACAAAAACTTCATCTGTCCCCTTCTACCCGCATACTTGGCACCATTGCACGTCTCGATCCCATTAAAAATCATTCGATGATGTTCAAGGCATTTAAATTAGTGCTAAAGGAACACCCGGACAGTGTTTTGTTATTGGTGGGTGATGGAGAAGAACGAGAGAACCTCGAACAACTGGTCGATGAATTGGGTATTCGGAAGAATGTAATTTTTACTGGATATATCCCTAGCCCACAACATTTTCTCGATTGCATGGACATATTTTTACTACCATCCTTAAGTGAAGGCACATCAATGACATTACTTGAAGCCATGTCACTTTCTAAACCCTGCGTGGTAACAGATGCAGGAGGAAATCCGGAGATAATTGCACATAACGAAAATGGACTGGTTACTGAAAACGATGACGCCTCTGGTTTTTCTGATGCCATTATTAAATTGCTGAAGAATCATCGGGAACGGAAAGAAATGTCAGTTGCAGCAAAAAGCCGTTTTATAAAGTTTTTTTCTGCTGAACTTATGTGTGATCAATTCACAAATATATATTCTCATTGAATTTTTATTTACACCACACCAACTAAAAAAGCATATTTTTTGAAGACTATGAAGAAAACCCTATTAATCAGTGAAATTTTTCCTCCTATACACGGCGGGAGCGGCAGATGGTTCTGGGAGCTATACAGCAGGTTACCTAAAGAACAGTACTTTATTGCCGCAGGCCTCAGTGATGGCCATAGTGAATATGATAAGCAGCACGACCTTAACGTAACGCGACTCCCGCTCTCATCTCCTGCGTGGGGGATTAAAAGCCTCACTGGTCTAAGCTTTTACTGGAAAAATTTCCTGAAGATACGTTCTCTGGTAAAAAAGAACTGTATTCATCAAATTCACTGTGGACGATGTCTGCCTGAGGGGGTGTTTGGCTATCTGATGAAAAAGCTCTATAACATTCCTTATCTTTGTTATATTCACGGTGAAGATGTAGAAGCGGCATCCAGCAGTAGAGAGCTTAGCTACATAGTAAAAAAAGTACTTGATAATGCATCTAGACTAATTACAAACAGCAAAAACTCTCAGCGCATTTTAATCAACCACTGGAAAGTTAACCCAGATAAAACGGTAGTCTTAAATCCAGGTATGGATTCAAAACGCTTTATTCCGGCCAGATACAACCTTGAAACACGAAAAAAACTGGGATGGGATAATCGATCGGTCGTACTTACGGTTGGAAGGCTTCAAAAGAGAAAAGGCCAGGACATGCTTATACAGGCGTTACTGAGAATAAAAAAAGATATACCCGATATCCTGTATGCCATTATTGGGGGTGGTGAAGAGAAAGAGCATCTACAAACTCTGGTTGAAAAGTTAAATCTAAAGGAAAACGTACAATTCTGTTCTGAAATTTCAGATGAAGAAATGATTCAGTGCTACCAGCAATGCACTTTATTTGCATTACCCAATAGAACTATCGGAAAAGACATCGAAGGTTTTGGTATGGTTCTGGCCGAAGCGCAATCCTGTGGGAGACCTGTTCTAGCGGGGGACTCAGGAGGAACGGTAGAAACTATGATTATTGGAGAAACCGGCTATATTGTAGATTGCACATCCTCGGAAATCCTTGCGAAGAAGATCATAGCTTTACTTAAAGAACCAGATCTACTTTCAGCAATGGGACAGAAAGCTCGAAAACATGCAGAAGAAACTCTTGACTGGGACGTTCACACCCAAAAAGCCATTAAAATCTTCAACAGCATTTCCCAATAAAACCCATCTCCATGTCTCTTGGAAAACAAGTTATCACCAGCTCATCAATACTGGTGGGCATTAAATTTTTCCAAAGACTCGTAGGTCTGATTAGCATATTATTTCTCGCGCGTTTATTAACGCCCGAGGACTTTGCAATCGTAGCGCTGGTTGCAATTACCGTTCACTTTTTCGATATTTTATCTAATGCCGGCAGTGAACAATATATCATTCAAAAGGGCCGTGTAAGCATAGATGACCTTAATACCGCATGGACTATAGATCTTTCCATGAAAAGCTTGCTATGGGTCATGTTAATTCTATCAGCTCCTTTAGCCGCAACATTTTTTGAAAATCCAGAACTGGAAAATGCGTTGTTGGCTGCATCATTCATACTGCTTATAAATGCCGCTAAAAACCCGGGCCTTTTCCTGAAAAAACAGAATTTCGAATATGGACAAATATTTTGGCTTTCCGTCCTTCAACGGGTACTGACTTTCATCATTGTAATAGCCATTGCCTATATTGAGCAGTCGTACTGGGCTTTAATAATAGGCGATATTGTTTCAAGTATAATTTACACAGCGGGATCTTATAAAATTGATAAGCATCGTCCTAAATTATGTTTCGACGAATGGAAAACTCAATGGCACTTTTCTGGATGGCTATTATTGAAAAGCATAATTGGGTATATTCGATCACAAATTGACATTCTGATTGTGTCAAAACTTTTCCCTCACTCTCAGTTGGGACAATATTATATGGCTAGAGACATCGCAATGCTGCCAAGTCATAATTTGTTATTACCCGCAATAGAACCCCTGCTAGCCCTTTTTAGGACGTCTCGAAATGATCTGGAAGCTTTTGAGTTTCAAGTCCGCTTGAGTCTTTTTGTAATCATTTCCATATCTATACCAATAAGTATTTTCATTTTCTTTTTTTCAGAATCTATAGTTCTTACTCTACTCGGGTCACAGTGGATAACTGCTATTCCTATCTTATCTGTCATGTCACTGTTGCTATTCTACTTTTCAATTATTTTAATTCTTGAGCAAAGTTTATTGGCGTTACAAAAAACACGAACAGTTTTTTTGTATGATCTGGTTAGCTTAATATTCATAACCACAGGTCTTTTGCTCTCATACGATTCTTCATTAACAGAAATTGGATTAATCCGAGGTTTATTGGGGATAACTACTATGCTATTCCTAGTAGCTTATATGAAGCATCTCATCGGGTTGAAAGTATTCAGACTGCTCATTCTGACTCTCCCGGTCATATCAGCTTCTCTTTTATCTAGCTGGATCATAATATCAGTCTCTTATGAGTTCGAAGAACCTGTATTCAACTTGATAGAGGAGCTAGTTCTCTACGTGTTTTTATTCTGCCTTTTTTCTGCCCTGTTTTTCTTTAAGGTCCAGCTTCAGGAAGTTAATAAGCTTAAAGTAATATTCTTGAACTACTTAAATAATATCAACTTTTTAAAGAATAAGTCGGGGAAACTATAAAATAAATTATGAATATAAACATTCTATTTTTGACACACAACTCGAGTTTGCGCAGTACTACTTGCGTACTCGATGCTTTAATAAATAAAGAATATAAAAAAACCATCACACCCGTATTAGTTTTTGCAGACGAAGGTCCATGGAAACAGAAGCTATCTGAAAAGGGTATTAAAACTTACGTAAAAAAATTTAGAGCTACTGAAAAAACCAGGCCTGTTTCTTCTATTATTGATCTGATTTACTGGTATAAATTAATAAAAGTACACCGTATTGATGTCATACATGTCAATGAACATGATAATTTTCAGGCAATCAAATTGATTGCGCGTCTAACAAAAACGCCCGTAGTTGTAGGTGTAAGATTTTTAGTCAATCATGAGTTTGTAAAATGGTCTTTTGGCGGCAAATATATTCCTGACAAAGTACTATTTACATCACAAGATCAATTACAGCGAAGCAACATATCAGATATTATTCCTAAATCAAAAATCAAGCTGCTGGGTAATGGTCGAGACTTGGACGAATTGATTGATGCCCCTGATTTACGCAGCGACACCAGATTGAAATGGGGCGTCTCTGATGATGAGATTTTAATTGGAACGGCCAGTGTAATTAGACCCCGAAAAAAAATAGAAGATTTAATCAACTTAACTAAAAAACTCCACGAACGAAATATTCCAGTAAAATGCGTTATTGCAGGAGGAGGGAAATTCGCCGATCCAGTCTACTATAAAGAACTTGAGGATCTGATAGTCACAGAAAAACTGGGGGGGATCGTCACCATGCTAGGTAATCTGGACAACCTGGCTCCTTTTTATCAATCTCTGGATATTTTTATAAGTACCAGCGAACTTGAAACCTTTGGTATGAGTGTATGCGAAGCTATGGCATTTGCAAAACCAGTGGTGGCTTATGAAGGCGGTTCAGTCCAGGAAGTTTTAGCTGATCCTGAATGTGTGGTACCTACAGGAGACCAGGACGCATTATTTAACAAAACTCTAAAATTTATCAATGACCCCGACTTGTCAAAAAAGATTGCAGAAAAGGGTAAAGAGCGAGTTTTCAAACACTTCAATGCTCCAGTTTTGGCTAGCCGCCTTATGAGCATTTATAATGAACTAATTGAGTAAATTCATGCGTGTCGCCTACTTTGCACTAGCACCCTTTATTAGTGGATCTGAACGTTCCTTACAGTTGCTTATTCTACATTCTAAGGAAAAGGGTATTATCCCTATACTTGTTTCCCCGCCTGACTCACCCATGCATAACTGGGCCAGGGAAAACCAGATCCCTTCTTTTGAATGCCACCTGGGGATCTTCAGCTTAAAACACCCATTACTCTGGTTAATTTCAAGACTTAAACTTATTCTCATATTGAAAAAAAATAAAATTCAGATTGTACATAGCAACCAGATATGGAGTCTTCCTGCGGCTCAGATCCCCTCTAAAGTGTTAAACTTGAAAAGAGTGTGCCACTTTAGAGACCCGGTTAACAAAGAAATCAACTGGTGGCTCAAAGGAGGGCTTGATTGTGCAATTTCCATCTCAAAACATATAGACCGCCAAATCGAAAAACATATACAGCCACAGCTAATCAACGCTCGCGAGACCATTATCAATCCGATTAATTTAGACACCGGATTTGACTATAGCATGTCTCATACAATTAAGATGGAGGCTAGAAAATGTTTAAACTTGCCCTTAAATACCAAAATTTTTGGGTATATTGGACAGGTTACTCCCGTAAAAGGCGTAACTAATATTATTAAAGCTTTTTCCGCCCTGCCCGATTCTCTACAACCTATGTTATTAATCGCAGGTGATGACACAACAGAAGGAAAAAGGTATCTCGCAGACTGTAAACAACTGATAGATGAGCTAAATATAGAGAACAGAGTTATCTTCCTCGGCTTTATGGGTGACGTCAGGAATTTTTACAACTCAGTCGATGTCGTAGTCGTGCATTCTAAAGAAGAACCACTCGGTAGAACTCCTCTTGAAGCGGGGTCTTACTATAAGCCTACGATTGCTACCAATGTAGGAGGTTTGCCTGAAACAATATTGCATAACAAAACCGGATGGCTAGTGAACCCGGAACTCCCGGAAGAAACAATCTCCGCGATGAAGTTTTGCTTATCGAACGATATCAGTAACTTTGGCATTTCTGCGAGAAATTATGTTGAGGAGATAGCCCATCCCGGACGTTATGCCGATAAAATAATATCTATTTACAAAAAATTAATTAAAGGATATTAGCTGGTATGAAAAACGTAGAGTTACAGAAATTATATCTGGACATCGCCTCTGGCATGGCCTCACACCTTTATGAAAACCAGGTAGTAAGTGACAATATTATCCTGGATTTTACGCAGGACACAAAATTAAATGTCGACCTGCCTCTAATCAGAAAATCCAAAAAAAATGTGCCTTTAGTGTTTAAAAAAAATGAAAGTGCCTTTTTAATCTCGGGAAAAAATAATATCCGGGTCGAGTCCGGACAGTTTTTTAGAGTTTCACTACCAGGAGAATTGAGCACCATTAAAGACTTTATGGGGCTCAAGCCAAACCATAAAGGGATTGAACTTCCCAAAACTAATTCCAATAACTCAATTCAGACTGACAACCAATTTTCACCTAAAAAGATAATAAAAAGTATTATTATCAATCGATTTCCCTACATTAAACCCAGACTGGTTAGAATTAGAGACCACTTCTTTCCAGAACCAGAAACGGAATTAAGCAATAAAGAGGGCATCAGTTTTCGCATTTTACCTGGAACTCTGGATCGAGAGTTTATACTCGAATGCTATGATCAGGGTGGCATATACGATGAACACCTTAATGCAGAAGGCATCACCTACCCTTCTCAGGTACCGGGTAACTATTATGCCGACGCCTACTCTCTTTTACTATTTATGCGACTATACGAACAGGAGCACGATAACAAATGGTTGGAAGCAGCAGAATCAAGCTGGAGCTTTTTAAAGCGCATTTACCCTCAATATAAACCTGCTGGAATTGTATGGCATCACTCAGATTTTAAAAATGCAGGCTTACTTGAATTTATTAATCAGTACTCAAAAAAATATCCTCAGTTCCGATGGGGTGACGAACCACTCGTTGAAGACCGATATGAACCGACCAATGTATTCGCTTTGCGGTATCACTGGAAGTCTATTGCAATAAAGTTAGGGCGAAACGAAGAGTCTCTCAAATTTATTAATGCAGACCTTCTGCACCTGATAAATGACCAAACTCTGGATGGTCTTTACCATGATAATATCAGCACCTACCCCGATGCTCATGATTTAACTTACCATCAATACTCTACTGCCTGCCTTGGGCAGGGCTTACTTCATAGAGATGATCCTGATGGTCTGGACAGTTTCATGAAGGCCGTTACATTTACGCTAAATGTACTAGGGCCAGATGGAGAACCTGCATATACAGGCAGAGCATCTAATAATATCCATCACTCAGCAAGTACTATTCTTGCTTTCCATATAGCCAGTAAGTTTACTGACGATCAGGAGTTCATTGCTCAACTTCAAAGAGGAGCGATAAAAATTGCTGAAAGAGTGAAAAAATATCAATTGCCAAACGGGATGATACCAACTGGATTGAATCATGAAATAGCCCAAAGAATGGCATGGAACCATTGCGAAACACCTTATAATGGCCTCGCGGGGTATTTCCTTTTAAGATCGCTGGATTTTTTGGATGATTCCAAGGTATCAACTACACAGTTGCCGCTAGAAAAAACTCAACAATGGTTGGCAAATGATGCGGGCTTTGCAACTATTTCAGATGGTCAGCAATACCTGGTAATTTTTAGTGGCTGCGCAGAATCTTATGGTTGGTCTGAAGACCGCCATAAGACAGGCTGCGCCGGTATTGCGCTACTTGGTGAATTAAAAAATACATCTGTCACTCCTTGTCTGGACTACGATATTACTCATTCTGAACTGGTTAGTGACCTGCCGGAGATAAATGGGAAATCACCATTTGGTAGAGGTCAATTAAAAATAATAAACGGATCAACCATCACTCTTACATTACATTACGGAGAAGCGTTTCTCACTAGAAAATATCAACTGAACCAGGGAAAGCTGGTTTTAGACACTGTCATCCAATGTAAACAGCCGTGTAATATCAACGGTATAGTATCCTGGTTTGTAGAGTGTTCCCAGCGTGATCCCAAATCTATTGTCGTTTTAGGAAATGATACAATACACATCAAGGACAATTCCTTCGAAGTGTTTATTCATAGCAGAGGACTAGACTATGGTACCTTTACTCAATGTCACTCTCAAGAAATTAACAATCCGAAAGGCGTTTTTTACAAATATAGTCTTGATACTGTTATATCAAAAACAATTAATTATCAGTTAATCATTTCCCCGGAAGCACTAAATGAAGAAATGATTTCTCAAAACGTGAACGACATACTTCATCAAGGCATTAATTAATACTCCATGGGCACTATATTTCTCTATTTACTTTTATTGCTCATCTTCTTTTCTATTTTTTTTAGACCATGGATTACCGTAGTCGCCTATTATACCTTTGTTCTTATGAACGCCCAGCATATCTGGTTTTGGGTATTTGGTGACTTACCAACCTCTAAAATTCTAACAATATTTATATTATTAGCATTAATAGTCTCCACCATTCGGGGTAAAGTTAATTTTAAAAGATTACTTCACCTTCAAAATCGGCTGGTATTTTCACTCTGGTTAATAATACACTTAGCAAACTTTTTTGCACCAATCGATGAGATAATAGTAGCGTCTATTCCAGTTTCCGTGGTGCTCTCTACGCTGAATAGCCTTGTTATTGTATATTTCGCCAGCCAACTACTAATAACTACTAAACATCAATTGCAATGGATGTTTTATGCCATTCTTGGAACCGGACTCTACTTTACATACTGGTCAAATAAGGTATATCTCACAGGTGAAATGTGGGCATATTCATTCAACGGCAGATTAGGCGGGCCTTTTGGCAGTATTTATCAAGATGAAAATTCACTCGCCCTGATATTCGTGGTCTCTATGCCATTTATGATTTTTTATGCTCTTTCAAGAAAGTCTCTAATTCAGAAACTACTTTTTTCTTTACCCGTTCCCTTACTTTGGCACTCAATATTTTTAACGGGATCCAGGGGTGGTTTATTGGCTATGCTGGTAACAATATTAATCTCGTTAAAATTCGCTCAATCTAAAAAACTGACAGTTTTCGTTCTCATTGCGGTTTCTGTGGCCTTGATTCACCAGGGTGGCGCCATACTAAACAGGAGCCAAAATACAATAGAAAAGGCGGAGAACGGAGGAGATGAGCCGATTGATCCCAGAATACTTTCCTGGGGAGCTGGACTTGACATGCTCCAGGATTATCCTCTACTAGGTGTAGGTACTGAACGTTTCCTATCGGCATATCCTCAATACCGGGATGGAAAAATACATACAACACACAATACTTTTTTTCAGATAGCCGCTAATAATGGGGTTTTTGCAGGTGCTATTTATTTGTACCTGTTCTACCTGTCTTTCAAATTTCATAAAAAAATAAGAGCAGAAGATAAATCGGAAGATTATAAAATGATAAATGACGCTTCCATGTCTGCTTTAGTTGGTTTTTTTATCACATCCATGTTCCTGGATTTAATGACTTTTGAGATTTTCTATTTCCTCCTTTTTATTAACATTGCGAAATATCATTTATTGGCCGAACAGGTTGACAATGACTCTTTAAAAAAATGACTCCCACGGAAATCTCTCAGAAAATTAATAGGTACAATCCCCCTGAAAAATAACAGGAGTTAAAGGTAGAGAATTTTTGTAGACTTAAGACAGAGGTTCTCAGCGATAGTGAACTGGCTAGAGCAAACGATATCAGGCTGGAATCTATTCAACCAGGTAATCCTCAACAAAATGCTTATATCGAACGCTATAACAGAACAGTGAGATATGCCTGGCTTAGCCAATATCTATTTGAAACGATCGATGGAGTAAAAGAGTTTTCTACCTGGTGATTATGGTCCTACAATAATGAAAGACCCAATATGGCACTAGGTGAAATAACGCCAATACAGAGGCTAGCTTTGGTAGCGTGATCTCTACTGATAAAGTCCTTTAATAATGGGGTAATACCGCTAGATTCTAATTCAATAACGATAGCTATAAACCGAGAATTTAAAACATGTCATCTGTGCGCAAGGCCATCGCTTATTCTTCAGTCACCCAGTATAGCTCAAGAATAATATCTATCTTTTCAATCGCAATAATCGCAAGGATTTTAACCCCTGAAGAACTCGGCGTTTATGCAATAGCCAGCTCTATCGCCTTACTCGCGAGCGAATTACGCCTTCTCGGTATCGCAAACTTCATTGTACGCGAAAAAGATCTAACGCCAAATTTGGTCAGCTCCGCGCTAGGACTCACCATGATAATTTCATGGGGCTTAGGCATTCTGATGTTATCCACATCGGCCATGATAGCAGATTATTATAATTATCAAATACTGAGAGAGATCATCTGGATATTAAGCATAAGCTTTTTTCTGGCCCCTTACATCAGCGTCATTTCTTCACTGTATTCACGTGATTTAAATTACAGAATTCTCCTGTTCATCCGTTTACCGGCTCAGATAATAGGCTTTATATTCACCCTGTACTTGATTTACATCGATGTGGGTATATTTGCACTTGCCTGGGGAAGCGCAGTAACCATTTTTTTGGAATTTATAACATCGCTATTATTTCGTAATCGATCATACCCTTTGTATCCCAGTTTCAGATATTTAAAACAGATCTTGAGGTTTGGAATATTCAATTCAGGATCTACTCTTCTATTTCGTATATCGACAACAGCTCCAGATTTAATAATAGGAAAATTAGGGAGCTCTGTTGACGTAGCGATGTACTCCAGGGGATTAGGTTTTGTGGACTTCCTGTCTAATTTTCTGATTATGGGGGCAAAGCCTATTGCACTCCCCTACTTGGCCCAGGTGAGAAGAAGTGGTGGAAGCCTGTCGGACGCTTATATAGCGAGCACATCGATGCTCTGCACAATCACCTGGCCTGCGCTTGGATTCGCGAGCATTATGAGTCTGCAGACATTACGAGTAATTTTTGGGGATCAGTGGGATGCGGCATCCCCTCTGGTTTCTTATTTAACACTTTGGGCTGGCTTTAGAATGACCCACACTCTTTCTCAGAGTTATTTGATTTCGACAGGGAATGAAAAAGTCATGTTTTTTAAGGAAGTAGCTGGGGTTTCGCTAGTCATTTTTGCTATTTATTTTGCTTTTCCTTATGGTCTTGTATATGTTGCGGCAGCTATGGCTATAGCGTCGTTTATCGAAATGCTGATCACCATGATAACACTTAAATATTTTGCGGATTTAAAAGTCACGCTATTTGTTAAAGAGCTGATTCCAGTTACCTTCCTAACGCTAGTTTGCTGGGTATCTATTGTTGGTTTTTCAGAACTAGATTGGATTAAACAACTATCAGATTTCATCCAACTTGTTGTAACTGGAATGATAAATCTAGCTATCTGGGTTCTCTTTTTATGGGCCTTTCGTTTACGATTGTTTAGGGAAATAAAAAGCACTTTTACTAAACATTCCAAAAACCCTTAGATTCAACAACTTTCGTATTTTTCGAGCAACGAACAATGAAAACGACACGATACCAGTCTATGGATCTATTAAGATCGATAGCAATTTTAACCGTTTTTCTAGGACATACCGTCCTGAGCTATGGTGCACCAGCTCATTTAGCCCCATTGCAGTTCGGTGGAACTGGAGTTGACCTTTTCTTTGTTCTATCGGGTTGGTTACTCGGCGGACAACTCTTCAAGGAAATCCAGAACACACAGAGCGTGGACTTGAAGCGATTCTGGATGAGAAGGTGGTTACGTACCCTGCCAGCCTATTACGTCGTATTGTTTCTCAGTGGTGCACAAAGGTATTTCAACGAACAATCACCCGCTGTACCTTTTGAATACCTGATATTCACTCAAAATTATAATTATCCGCTAGAGTTTTTTACTATCAGTTGGTCTCTATGTGTGGAGGAACAGTTTTACCTTTTCATTGCTCCCTTCTTATTAATGTTGAGTTTAATGAAATCAAACTCCAAAGCGATGCTCATCCTTTGCGCAGTCCTGTTATTACCACTCCTTTTTAGAAACCTGGAGCTTTATCAATACGCCGAAGAAACTCACGTCAGGTGGGATGGATGTCTGATGGGGGTTCTGTTAGCTGGAATCAAGTACCAGCACAAAAATTTATGGGCAAAACTGGAATCTATCGCTCCTTTAATTGCACTAATTGCTCTTACTATCTATCTACTAAGCTATTACAATCGCTGGTCCCCGATCAGTTTCTGGGCTGATCCCGATAAGTTAATCCTCGCATTGATGTTTGGATCCTGGGTTGTTTTAGCGAACGCTAACTATCGGGTTATTTCGAAATTATATTTACCAGGGGTTAAATATATCGCGCTAAGATCTTATGCTATTTACTTATTGCATCCGGAATCGCTGGCGATAATGAAACGTTTTTTTTCACATCTCACGTTTCTGCCTTATTTAGTAATCGCGTTTTTAATCAGTTTGGTTTTTTCCGAAATTTTGTATAGAGTCGTCGAAAAACCGATAATGGATTTAAGAGAAAAACTGGAATCCACAAAATAGCCGTGTGGCGTAAACAGAATAAAGGAGCTTGAGCATAAACGGGGGTTTCGGAAATACCAATACCCGCAACAAAACTGCTCTATTACAAATTTAACCTCACGTCCAAACCTGGTCAAAGGAACTGATATTATATTACTTTTAATATCTTTTGCGTCAATGGTACGGTTTAGATCGTCAGAAGCCCATTCCATCTGTTGGCTAATAGAGAGTTTTCTACTCTAATTCATTCAACTAATTCACACTTCCTCATAACCTATTCAATTTTTGCCCGAATGTCGCATACAGCTAAATCGTATATAAAATTCACTTCTCCCCGGAAAACAAGACATCTATATAAATCAAGCCTCTCTATATCACTCAAATAATAATCAGTTCGATATAGGAGCTGAATATTTTTAAGTTGTTCTTCCGACAAAGCATTAAAATTCTGATCCAGGTCAGCGCAAGCCCCAAAACCATTGCCAGCAAAATCTTTACTTCGATTTAATGTGAACATTCTTCTATACCATTCATGGTAATTAATATTTACCGGTGTAAGTTTGAAATTCACAACCATTGCACGCTCTGCTGAAAACCAGAAATCCCCTCTGCACGGATTAGCCAATACGACTGAGTCTATAGGAGTATGATTCTTTATCCATGCGTAGGTCTTGTTATCATCAATTTTCTGCGCATTGCCTTTTGTCCCCTCTAAAAGTTTAGGAGTATCGGAGATCCAGCCATAGAAGGCGTAGGTTAAAGGTATTAAGATAACGATAACTGAAAGAAAAAAACTCAATAATAACTTCTTGCTGAGGATGACTTGCCTCTTTCTCCAAGAGTGTAGTAACAAATTAGAAAAATATATAGCTGAAATCAACGGCCATGTCACAGCAGCAACTCTATATGGGTAAAGGGCAAGCAAGTCAAAATATTTAAATTTATGCGCAACAAACCCGGCCGCCACAAACGTGCCCATTATTAATAAATAGTAACTTATATATT
>JACKQG010005844.1_pt1 | contig 13326 bp, 10 predicted proteins | sample 8237621 | NCBI WGS metagenome assembly JACKQG01 (sample SAMN15677084, study PRJNA649215) | marine metagenome | biome: marine; feature: Black Sea; material: saline water; isolation source: suspended particulate matter (SPM) from the Black Sea western gyre | collected 2013-06-09/2013-06-10 | depth...
AAAATATTTTTATCTAAAATTTGTATTTCCAACCAGTTTCGTTTTTCACTTTCATTTCTGAAAAGATGAATGCCTTCACTACTGCAAACAAGCAAATCTAAATCTCCATCATTATCATAATCTGAAAATGCAGCTCCCCAGGAATTGAATGTACGAACACCAGCAAAAAAAGTAATATCAGTAAAGGTCTTATCCCTATTATTAAGATAGAGGTAGCTTCTCCGATTTGGATAAATTGAGGTAATAAACAGGTCAAGATAACCATCAGAATTGACATCTCCCCAGGATGGGTCGCTATGGCATTCATCGTAAGTAATCCCAGCTGATTCTCTAATATCAACGAATTTTTTATTTTTCAAATCATTCACAAAAAGCATTGTCATATCAGAAAATTCTATAAATCTGGGATGGGCTAAATTTGCACAAATCAAATCCATATCCCCATCATTATCAAAATCACCCCATTCTGAGCCAATAGTATGTCCATACCAGCCATCAACATAATTACCTTCAACTCCAACTTGTTCTGCAACATTTTCAAATGATTTTCCCTTTTGATTTTTCCATAGAAAGTTGCGGTCTAATCTATAATTTGATACAAAAATATCAAGGAAGCCATCATTGTTATAATCTCCCCAATTCACACCTCGTCCCGCCTGATTCTCACCAAAGGGTGGGATAATCTTTTGTAATTCTGTCACATCAGAAAATTCGCCATTTCCTTCCGGGTCTACGATCCCGTCTGGTCGGAGACCTTCATTATGAAACAAAAAATCCGGTTCGTTATCAAGAATCTCCCAGCGTTCATAATTTGCTAAATACAAATCAGGTAGAAGGTCTCCATCAATATCTCCCCAAGCAGCTCCCTCAGTTTGCAATGTATCTGCAATCGGAGTTGATTCTGTAATATCAAGAAAAGTGCCATCTCCCAAATTTTTCCATAAAATATCACTCTTTGATGTATTTGATGAAGTTGCAAAAAAATCAAGATAACCATCTCTATCAATATCAGCCCAGACACCACCGTTTGTTTTTCCTTCAGAAATTCCTGCTTCCTCGCTAATATCACTAAAAGTTCCGTCTTTATTGTTTCTCAATAGAGTATTGCCATTTAATAAGATATCATCATATCCATCATTATTATAATCACCCCAGGCAATCCTTGTTTTTTTGTAATCAGAAAGGCCTGATTCGTTGGTTACATCTCTAAAAATCGGTCCTTTGTATTTTGCCCAGACTCTTGTAAATTGCATAGAATCATCCCCACCATTAGAGAATTCTAAATAGATTTCTTTCAATAATGAATCTGCTCTGGGAGTCCAATGATTTCTCTCATCACCCATTTTTACAGCAGTTAGCAGATGTGTAAATGCAAGAGATTTCTGGTCAATATGCATTTCAGTTTTCCCCATTAAATAATAGAATTTTGCGGTCAAATCCTCATGCTCAACTTTTGATAACTCATCTAAAACTTCTTCATATTTTTTGTTTTCATATAAAATTTGAGCAAGCGTAAAACGATATTTTGCAAGCCTCTCTCCCTTTGTCTTCGCTCTCCAAAACTCAAAAGCGGGTTTATCTTCAGTCCTTTCAACTTGTGAAATTATCATTTTCATTTTATCTTCACAAAAATCCAGTTTCTCTTTTAGATTTAAATAATATCGTGCAACCATATTAATCATTTTGGGAGAATCTGAGAAATTATTTCCAAGAAAGGTTAGCAATGAATCTAATTTTTTTTCTTCACCCATATTTTCATAAGAAAAAAGTAGATATCTCCAGCCAAGAGCCGACCATTTATTTTTCTCATATTTTTGTAAAAACTTATTTAATTCTTCAACTCGCAATGAATCATCTCGCATTATTGCGTATTCAAAAATCTTCTCTTGTCCGGATTGATTTGTAATGTTGCAGGTTGGATATTTGGAAATGATTGTATCTAAAATTGCTTCTGCTGAAGAATCTTCAATTGCAGTTTCAAAGATGTATTTTACTTGTAAGGAAAGACTATCAGGTAAGTTTATCTGTGCAATAAGTTTTAGATACTTTTGCTCCAGGGCAAGCAACTCTTTGGGCTTTATTTCTTGTTTCTCAAAAATCTTCAATAAAGTTTCATATCCCTTAAAATTTTCTGGTTCTTTTTCTATAAACTTTTCAGCAAATTTTCTTGCTTTTGATAATTCTCGTTGTTTGAAATAATTTTCTGCTTTGGCAAAATAATCGTTCTTATCGGAAGGTTTTATTAATGATGTTTGACTGCAAGAGATGGAGAATAAGAAAATAAAATACAAAATAATTTTCTTCATAGTTATTATTTGTTTAAAATATAGGCTTCAAAAAGATTCTCTCAAATCGTATTTGTCATTCTTAATCATCTTAGAACTCTGCATTCAAGGAGAAGTAGAAAGATGGATGTTGGTCGCTAAACCCTTTATCTGCTCTCCAGGCCCAATCTAACTTCAGCACAAAGTATCCAAGATTCATTCTTGTGCCAAATCCATAACCCATTTTCAAATCGTTTAGTTTTGTTGACTTAAATTCATTGTAATTATCCCAGACATTACCCACATCAGTAAAAACTGCTCCTCTTATGTTTCTTAAACATATTGGTAAAGGAAATCCAAGTTTAAGATTATGAATGAATGGGAAACGAAATTCTAAACTTCCTACTGCAATAGAATACCCATGTTCTTCAAAATCTAAATATCCTCTTAAGTTGTAGTAATATCCTAAATTGAATTCCTGTTTATCCTTGCCTGTGCTAATACCAAGTTCAAGTTTTGATGCAAACTGATAATTTCTTGAAAGAGCGAAATAGTTGCGGAGGTCACAGTAAATATTTAAATATTCTAATCCAAAACTTTTTTCTCCCCCAATGCTTACTCTTGAACCTTTTATTGGACCTGTATAACCCCAAAGTGCAGTATCATGAATATAGAACAAAGCAGTGGAATAAATGCATTTTTCCTTTGAGCTTGATTGTATTGGTTGCCATTCTCCATTTTCCCATTCAAACCATTCTTTTCTCCAGAATCTAAGTGTATTATAAAAGTCAATACGATTAAATTTATCAATTGGATAACCAATAATAGTGTGCATACCAGTATTCTTTTCTTTCTCTAATTCTTCCCGGCCACTATAATACAAATAATAATAATTATCCACCAGGTTGAAAAATCCGATTCCCACATCAAATCTCTTCTTAAGATAGTAATAGCTGATTAACACATTGCTTTCAGCTATTGACTTGTTAACATCAGTAATAATATTAATATGATGATTACCGAGTATGTCACTTAATGCAATATACAATTGTGCAGAAAGACCATACCCGGTTGAATAAGCGAGTCCTCCAAAGACAAAATCCGGAGTAAAAACAAGTTTGTATTTTTCCTTTTCTGGTTCTTTACCTTTTATAGTATCAGGTTTGACATCTGAACTATCCCTTCTTGAAATATAATTAGAATCATAGATAATTTTTCTGGATGTTAAAAGTCCTTTTCTTACTCTGTAAAATCTTTTATATTCAGAAATGGGAAACACTTTTCTAAAAGGAAATTTCTTTACTTTCTTAATTTTTGAATATTCAAAATATGATAAACTGTCTAATGGGTTGCTATAAAGATAAATATCCCAACCTCTTTTGTAAAATGTTGAGAAAATTAATTGATTATCATCTTTGGTAATACTGGGTGAAAAACTACCACAAAGAGTATTTGTAAGTTGAGCATACCCTTCTTTTGAAAAGTCATAAGCAATAATATTTGCCAAACTATCTCTATATGAAGTAAAAATAAGATACTTATTATCTGATGTCCAAATAGGATATTGATGGTCATATTCCTCATTTGTAACTGCCCAGATACTGTCAGTTTTTAATTCATAAAAGAATATGTTATAAAAGAGGTTAGAAAACATATAAGAATCAGTATTTTGCTCAAAAACCTTATCAATGAACCGTTGAGAAGCAAAGGCGATCTTATTACCATCTGGGGACCATCTTGGATATCTATCGTCATAATAATCATCTGTGAGACGAGAAGTAGTTTTACCTTCTATATCATAAATATACAAGTCATCCCGAGCATCTTTAAGCCCAGTAAACACTATTTTGCTTCCATCTGGTGAGACATCTAACTCAAAAATACTATCAAAATTTAAATGTATTCTTTGTAATTCTTTTCCATTTTTAGTACTGCATATAGCTATATCATCACCTCTGGTTGTCTTTGTAACAAAAGCAAACTTCTTACCATCAGGAAAGTATGAGATAGAACTTTTCATAGAATGGAAATCCTCAAAACTTCCTGAAACACCTGTTTTAACTAATCGCTTACTTTTATACAAACCAAGAGTTGAACTTTTATATATGCCCATATTATATGATTTACTTGAATAATAGAGGATATCGGTGCCATCTGGAGAAAATATTGGATTTATATTTTTATAATATTCATCATTTTTGTGATGCGTAATTTGTTGATATTTCTCTGTTGGAAGTCCATTGTTGTTTATAAATATACTATATTTTCTTTGTAGAAAAAATTTCCATTGGTCTTCAAGATTTTGGAAAGAAAAACCGAAAGTCCTCTTTGCTGATTCATGAACACTTTTATAAATTTTGGTATTATATAGAAATTCAATAACACTATTAGTGCCAAATTGCGATTCCAAAAACAATAAGAATGATTCTCCTTCCCTGTATGCATAATAACCATCAACTTCTTCTAAAGGAATAATTGCATCATTTACTACTAAATCTAACATAAACATATCATTATAATAAGAACCATGTATTGAACTCCACTCAGCAATACCTTCTGAAAACCAGAGTGGTAAAGAGAAAAAAATTCCTGAAGCAAGATTAGTTATTCTTCCACCTTGCAGTGCATAAAAACAAAACACATGGCTTAATTCATGAATAATAGTATATTCAAATCTTTTATAAGAGCCATCAAATGGAACAACCACTCTATTCTTAATAAATTCGGTAAAGCCACCCACTCCCTCATCAATTATCCAATAAATAGTATTAGTTTCCTCAAATTCATTGTGTGAGTTGTAAATCACAACAGGTATTCTATCTTTTATTGAATACTGAAACAAATCCTGAAATCTATAATATGCATTTTCAATAATTACAGTTGTAACCTCTGCAATAAAATCAAGATTTCCTTCATAATAAATGTCAAAGTGTGTGGTACTTATAACTGACCACTCCATATCAGGATAATTGATTTTGTTTTTCCCAAACTGCATAGCAGTTAATGGATAAGTAATAAGAAGAATTAAAATTCCAATGATTATAGTTTTCATAGTTTTATACCTTCTTTCTAATTATTTCCGAAGGTTCCCAGCCAAAGGTGGATCCTTTGGACACCTCTGGTGGAAAAGCTTCATAAAAAGATAAACTTTGCAAATTTTCATTTAAAATAATCTAAAATATTTTTTTGGATTTTTCTGCATATCAGTGACTAATGAATCTAAATTATTAACAACATGAATAACTTTTTTGTATAAAGAATCGCTTGATGTAAAGCGACCAAAATCTGTATTTTTATCCTCTAAATGCTCTGCTAAAATTTTGAATTTACTCAGCAAATATTTCATCTCAACAAGTTGTTCATTAGTAAGAGAGACAATATTATTTATTTTGTCTTTATTTTTAACAATAAGTGTATCAAATAATTCTATAACACTGTTCGCTTTATTAAAATCAACTATAAACTTATTGTTATCATCAAATAAGCCGTTTATATTATTTATAAGTTTATCAATATTTTTGATAATTTTATCAATTGATTTACTTTCTTGCTCATTTTGAAATACATTTTCAAAAATTGTAAGTAATTTATTTATATGATTTATTGTCTGAGAAATCTGAGATAAGTTCTCATGAAATCCTGAAATATAAATTCCGTTAACTTTTTTTGAATTATCTAATAACTTTTTAGATTTGCCGGGATAAATTTCAATTTGTCTTTCTCCCATCAAACCAATTTCAGTAATGATAATCTTTGTATCAGTAAACAATTTTACTTTTTCTGATATTGATAAAATTACCTCAACACCCTCATCAATTAGAAAGATTCTCTTAACTTTTCCTTGTCTTACACCATTCACAAACACTGCATTACCTACACTTAATCCACCAATTTCGGGGAAGACAGCTGTAATATAATACTGCTCCTTATTTACAGAATAAGATGTAAAGAAAATGCTTCCTGCAATAATGGCAATTATTGCAATAATAACAATTAAGCCAACCACTATTTCATTTTTCCAAGTATGCATTTAATCTCCCGATTTATTTTTTCATTTCATTATCTTGTGGATGGGCTATAAATCTTTTAATATAAGCATCCGAGGTCTTCCTGAATTCTTTTGGACTATCTTCAGAGATTATTATTCCATTTTTCATCATAGCTACTTTGTCAGCAATTCTAAATACATTTCCAATATCATGAGAGACAATTAACGATGTGGTATTTAATGTTTTTTGAAATTTCGCGAAAAGACTAATAATATTGTTTGCAATAATTGGGTCAAGCCCTGTTGTGGGTTCGTCATAAAATATACACTCAGGATTCATTATCAAGGCTCGGGCAAGACTGACCCGTTTTTGCATTCCAATACTTATTTCAGATGGCATTTTATTTCCTTCACCAATTAATCCTACTAATTCAAGCTTACTTTCTACTTCTTCAATTATTCTTTTTTCTTTTAATTTTGAATGTTCTCGTAAAGGCAGTGCAACATTTTCAAAAACTGTTAACCAATCAAATAATGCTGGTGCTTGAAAAACCATTGTAAATTTTCTTCTTAATTTATTTAACTCTTTCCAGCCAATATTATCAATACGATGCTGGTTAAAATAAATCTCACCAGAATCAGGTTTCAGAAAACCTACAAGAAGCTTTAGCAAAACTGTTTTTCCACAACCGCTTTCACCAATGATAACTGTGGTTTTACCATCTTCTATAGTTAGATTAAGCCCATTAAGTACTACTTTGCTGTTGAAACTTTTTTTCAAATTATTTATTTTTATCATTTTTTTATTTCACCACAAAGCACACCCCGATACGCTCATACTTCCCTACGGGGCAAGCAAAGGACACCAAAGATAAATTCATATGTTTTAGGTATAAAGTCTTCTTTATACCTCTCCTTGGGCTAAAATAAGCGTTCCAGATTCTCTAGAATACTTTTTGAATAAAGCCCAAGTAACTCCATAAAGACCTGTAGGTTCATGTCCACAGTCAATTAAAGAATAACGATTTCTATAAATTCCTACCCATTCATCTATCACTTCACTACTTTGTTCTTTTGCAAATTCATAATAAGCATCTTCATTTTCTTCATCAGATTTTTTTGAATCATAGACCTTGCTTACGCAGAACCCACCCCAGCCTTCATAAGCCAATAAGTATTTCCCATTCTTATCTACACCAACTTCATCTGAAATTTCTTCTAAATTATCCCGTACCCATTGCCAGATTTTATTTGAAACTTTTGTTACTTTATGATTTATTTTAATCATTTTTGAAATCAAACAATTTTGGAGATTTAGAGTCTATTAGAAATTTTCTAATGCGTCTTTCTGCTAATTTTATATAATCTTTATTTATATCATATCCAATATAATGCCGTTTTGCTTTTATTACTGCTATTGCGGACTGACCGCTCCCCATAAAAGGGTCTAAAACAATCTCTCTTTCAAAAGTATAAAGTTGAATCAACCTATACGGAAGTTCTATGGGAAAAGGAGCTGGATGCCCAATCTTACGAGCAGACTCTGCCGGGAATGTCCATACGCTTTTAGTGGATTCAAGGAACTCCTTTTTTGAGATAGTATTTTTTCTCTTCTTGGTATTTTTTCTACCAAATGTGTCTTTAGAAAAAACCAATATGTATTCGTGAATATCTCTTAAAGTTGGATTAGTCGCAGAAAGCCAACTTCCCCAGGCTGTGGAAGGACTTGAACTTGAAGCTTTGTTCCATATAATTTCTCCTCTCATCAAGAATCCCAAATCAAGCATATCTCTCACAATAAAAGTATGCAGGGGAATATATGGCTTCCTGCCTAAATTTGCAATATTAATACATGCTCTACCTCCAGGAAAAAGCACTCTATAAACTTCCTTCCAAATCCTTTTCAAAAATCCCAAATATTCCTCAAGTGTAAAATCCTCATCATATTCTTTTCCTACATTATAAGGTGGGGAGGTCACCATTAAATGAACGCTATTATCTGGCAGCTCTTCCATCATTTCAGAAGACTTACAGAAGATTTTATCTAAAAATTGCTCCGGGATAGGATTTTCTACATACTTAACTTTCTGCTCCTTGGGCAATCCTTCGTATAGTTTGCTTGTATAAAAGGCTGTAGAATCATGGTTTATTCTCCCGGGAGAGCCGAAAGAACTCGTTTGAGTTCCCTTCTTTCTTCGGTTGGTTTTCATTTCAATCTTCCCTCCAGTAATCCACCCACCTTTTGTAAGGGTTGTAATCTATTTTTGTTCTTTGCCAATGTATTTTAATAGTTTTGGATAATGCATCTTCAACTAAACTTGATAGTGCCTCCTTGGTTATTTCTACACCTCTTGAATTTGTCCCCTGTTTAGGAAGTTTAATATATCTTTCTTTACCTATTCTATCAAAAAGTCCTTTTTGGTCTTCCAGTGGTATGTAATAAAATCCTCCTGTATTATTCCAATTAATTTGTATAAGCAAAGCAACAATTATTTTCTCACGAAGAGACCCAACTTCCATCCCAATCTTTCCAGCTCTTGAACTTTCTAATTCTGCAATCTGAAATAAATATGGTAAGTGTGTTTTAATTCTTTTTATAAGTTTTTCATCCTCAAATATTTTTATCAATCTGCTTGACATCTTCTATACCTCCGTATAGGCAAAACTACATATATGGATTTAACATCTGCTTCTCTTTATATTCGTTTCCCATTTGTCTTAACCTTTTAGAAAATTATTTTTTTAACTAAAACGGCATTTGGTGATTTGGTGATTTGGTGATTTGGTGATTTCATCATTTATTTCTCTTTGCTGTTTGATAGGATTTTGCAAATATTGCAGTAAGTTCAGTTGCTTCTTTTAATAATGATTGAATTTTATTTTTCGGTAAAAGTTCTGTTTCTATAATCAGTTCCAACCAAAATAAACTTTCATCAGCTTCTTCCAATACAATATGCAATTTAGAATTAAACTCTGCTTTAGATCTTCCTCTGCACGCAGCACGGTAGTTGGCGCCAACAGAAGTGCCGGAGCGAATTAATTGATTAGCAATTGCCCGTCCCGCAACGGTTTTGGGCGAGGCTTCCACAACTTTTATAATCCGCAATGCAAATTGTTTTGTTCTTTCTTTTAATATTTCTCTATTCATAATTGTTATTTGGGGATTTGGGGATTTGGGGATTTGGAGATTTTAAATCAACAAATTAATAAATCAACAAATCCAAAAATCAACAAATCCTAAAATTCCTGATTTAGTTTCTTGTCTTCCTTTATATTCTTTTATCATTTATTATGTTTTTCCCTCCAACTTATATTTTTTCACCTAAAATGCCATTTCCATTTGAATGAATTTTTTTGGCAACTAAATTTTTCAATTCACCCTTTTTTGCATTCTCATCTTTTAGATAAACTCTGGCATAGTGGTCTGAAACAGAAGTCCACATACCATTTTCCTGTTTTTCTAAAACAGCTTTCAGTGGAATCTTATTATCAATAAGATAATTAAAATATTTCTTTTTCTTTTTAGCATTCAATTTTAAAAGCTGATGCATACGATGTTTATTTTTAACTCCATTAGATTTCCACTTCATATAGGAACTTGCGGTTTTTGGACGAGGAGAATATCTAAAGATATGCATATAGCTGATATCCAATTTGTCAACAAATGAGAATGTCTTTTCAAACTCTGCATCTGTTTCTCCTGGAAAGCCAACTATAACATCACAGCCAATTGCTGCATCTGGAATTTCATTCTTTATTTTTATGATTATTTTTATAAAATCTTTTGAATTATAATAGCGATTCATTTTGTTTAAAACAGTATCAGAACCACTTTGCAATGGTATATGGAAGTGTGGACAAATTTTCTGATTAGTTGCGAGATATTCTATAAATCTATCATAAAAAAACATCGGTTCAATAGAACTCAATCTAATTCTTTGTATATCAGTTTTTGTGCTTAAATCTGTTAAAAGTTCAATAAGAGAATAATCAGCAAATTCTCTTCCATACAAACCAAGATTAATACCGGTAAGAACAATTTCTTTTACACCATTTTTTACTAATTTTTTAACCTGCGTGATAACATTTTCCTGTTTTCTACTTCTCGGTTTTCCCCTTACATAAGGTAAAATGCAATATGAGCAGAAAAAATCACAGCCATCTTGCACTTTAATTGGCACGCGAGTATGAAGATAAAATTTGTCTGTTGTTAGTTCTATAAACTGATTTGAAAATGACTTGGTATTTTCTCTCTTACTATTATTTACAATAAAATTAAATATTTGACTCTTTTCATTATTATTAAATGTTAAAATTTTGTCATTAAATTGATGAAGGAAATCAGAATCATTTTCAACATAGCATCCTGTAACAACTATATTTGTATTATTCTTTTTTTGTACAATTGCTTTTCTAATAAGATATCTGGATTTGTATTCAGCTCTGTTTGTAACACAGCAAGTATTTATTAAATAGATGTCCGCAGATTGAGAAAAATCAACAAGTTTATATCCTGATTTGATAAACTGATTTAAAATTGCTTCAGTCTCGTATTGATTTGTTTTACATCCAATGGTAGCAACAGCAATGGTTTTCATTTAAACTTGTAAACTGGTGAATTGGTGAACTGGTAAACTTGTAAACTTGTAAACTTGTAAACTTGTAAACCTGTAAACTTGTAAACCTGTAAACCTGTAAACCTGTAAACCTGTAAACCTGTAAACCTGTAAATCTGTAAACCTGTAAAATTATTATCCATAAATTTCACTAATTCACCCTGATGGAATAGCTTCGCTTTCCACAGGGTAAACTAATTTACTAAAAAATTGATAAGCCAGTTGTTCAATAACCTTTGGATAGATTTCATGCTCAATCTTCAAAACTTCGTGAGCAATCTCTTCAGGAGATTTAAGATGGTCAATAGGTATTTTCTTTTGAAATATTATCTTACCTGCATCATATTCTTCATTAACAAAGTGGACTGAAGCACCCGAAAATTTTTCATGATTCTCAAAAACCGCTTGATGAACCCGCATTCCATACATTCCTTTTCCACCATATTTAGGAAGCAAAGCAGGATGGATATTGATTATTTTCCCTTTAAATTTATCAAGAAAATTCGGTGAAAGCTTTCTCATAAATCCCGCAAGAACAACAAGATGAACATTATGCTGAGAAAGCAATTCAAGCAAATCATGTTCAAAATTATTCTTATCAGAAAGAAGAATCCACTTTACATTATTATTTTCAGCTCTTTGAATAATTGGAGCATCAGGTCTTGTAATGATTAAGAATTTAGTAGAAATGGGAAGTCTGTTTTTTGAGATATATTTTACAACACTATCAAAATTTGAACCACGACTTTTTCCTGATGTCAAAAATGCAATATTAAAATACTCGTTCATAATATTGATTTTTTTAACTCATCTATAAAATTGATTGTTGAGGGATTGACTTTATTGAGAATTGCCAAATAATAACTTATCATATCACAGAGCAGAATCGTTGAAAACATCTTTCCCATCATAGTTTTTCCATCAGTATATATTTCTATGAACTCAATTTTTTCTCTTTTAAAGATATTTTGTAGTGCTTTCAGTCGGTTTAAATAACGCTTTTCTTCTTTGAAATCTCTAATAAATATGGGCATTAAATTGAAATTATACTTAGATTCCCACCCCTCTATCTCATTGTGATTCATTTCGGAAAAGGTATGAGAAAATGCGTGATTTTTGGCATTCTCATTAAACTGACATTTAAATCTATAAGCAAGTGGATATAACTTTGGATTACTACTATATATAACTGGTATTCTCTTGAATAGTTTCATTGAAATATTTTTCGCTAAATTAGTTTCAGATGATATATCTTTTGAAATAAGTTCCAATTTACTTCTAATATTAACTTGAGTAAGTTTTACATTTATACTTTGGTCTGGAATAAGTTCAAGTTCTTCTAAAATCTTCACAATTGAAAAAAACAAATAACCAATTGCAGTTCTTGGCTGAAAGCCATCAGGTATCATTTTTATCAAATATTCTTCTTCTGTTGAAAAATGTTTCAATATCCCACCTGAAGTTACCATTGCAATTTGAGCACCTTCTTTCTTAAAGGTTTCAAAACAGTCTATAGTTTCTGCTGTGTTACCAGAATAACTACACACTATCCCTAAACTTGAATCGTCAACATAGTTTGGTAAGTAATAATCCTTTACAACAGTTATCGGGATTATATCTTCAAATATACATTTAGCAATATCTCCAGCAATAGCAGACCCGCCCATTCCAGAAATGAAAATTTTTCTGATATTTTTATAATACTGAGAAATTTTACTTGGAGATTGATTGAAATATACTTCTTCAATTTGAGCTGGGAGTGAAATTATTTCTCCATACATATCTTCAGTATCAAATTTGTTATAATTCCCAGAATAATCTAAATTGATTAATGCCATTTTTCTCCTTTCTAAGTATATAAAATAAGATCTGCAAAACACCATTTGCTTGTCATTCCGCACTTGATGCGGAATCCAAAAACCCTTATTTCAATGGATTCCCGTTTTCACGGGAATGACAAATGAAGTGAAATCACTCATTTTGCATATCTCATAGTATATAAATTATGGGTTCTGCAAAATTGCACTCTCATGTCATTCCAAACGTTCACAGATGTCATTCCCGACCCCGCTCCCCAATTTAATTGGGGAGAATCCATATAGAGTGAAGACGCAGTAAAAGACAGGTTGTAAGGAATGGATTCCCGTCCCCGATTTCTCGAGGACAAGCTTTCACGGGAATGACACTTTTCTTGGCGAAGCAAGCCGTAGCCAAAAATGAAGTGAAATTACTCATTTTGCAGATCTCATAGAATATAAATTATCTATTTATCAGGTAAAATAAATCTCAAGACTCTATCCTGGACAAGCCCGTTCTCCGTAGGTTTACTCCGAAGGATGAACCAGAGCCAAACAGGAAATATTAATCAGTAATAATCCCCGATTAAATCGGGGACAATAATTTCTATCCCCGCGTACGCGGGGACTAATTCCTAATGTCAAATAAAATGACAAAGCCC
>JACKQG010005845.1_pt1 | contig 13323 bp, 9 predicted proteins | sample 8237621 | NCBI WGS metagenome assembly JACKQG01 (sample SAMN15677084, study PRJNA649215) | marine metagenome | biome: marine; feature: Black Sea; material: saline water; isolation source: suspended particulate matter (SPM) from the Black Sea western gyre | collected 2013-06-09/2013-06-10 | depth...
ACTTTTACAAAATCAAATGCATTGATCGAAACGCCGATTTTGAAAGTCAACGGTAGTTGAAAACCTTCTTTTTCAAATTTCAATTCTTTTGAAAAATTTCGAACCGACATTCCAAAAGCCAGGCTCTTAAAGCCTGTCCGGTAAATTGTGCCAAAATCAAAAGCGATGGCACCGGCTATGTTTTTTCTCACTTCTTCATTGGGAATAACACTTTTGCCGAAAGCCTGCGTTACATATTTGATTTGACCACCGACGCTGAATCTATCGGTCAGCGCTCTTCCGTAACCAAGTCCGATAGCCATTGCTGACGGATTCATGATTTCCGTATCGATAAAACCTGAAGAATTTCCCCAGACCATTGTTCCCTGCAATTCACCGTAATCCACCATCATAACACTAATTCCCAACACGCCATATTTACCCTGCTTTGGATTCAGAGCCAATGAAAACGCATAATGGTTAATATCAACGATCCAACCGGTGTGGTTGACAGCAACGTCTAAAAAAGAAGTCATTCGCGCCAATCCTGCCGGATTGTAAAATAAAGCGCTGGAAACACCCTCCATTGTGTTGAACGCTTCCCCCATTGCCGAAGCCCGCGCATCGGTTCCCACACTTAAAAACTGGAAACCTGTTTGGGCGAGTTTGGTTTGAGGAAGGGCTTTTGAGATGGGGAGTGAAGCCATCACTGAAAGGAAAATAAAAATATGTAATGGTTTATTTTTCATGCTTTATCTCCAAAAAAATAAGGACGTGTCAGGTTTACTTTTTTAGAGCTTTTATGTTAAAGTAAACCTACCAACTAACATCATATCTTGAAAATACTTCAATTAAAAATAAGTATATTTCTTTACTGGACTAACTTCTTCTGTAAGTTTTGGAAGTAAGCGGTCGTAGGAAGATGAATCTTGACGAATTAATGTAATTTTGAAATCGAAAGGTTTGAGCTCATTCTTTTCAATTAAGATAATATCTCCTTGCTTGCCATTTCTTTTTATTGGCTCACACTGAAGTCTAAATTCTTTTTTCTTATCATAGTAATAAAGTCGTACTGTGTGATTTTTCTTTTCAATACCATCATAAAAAATTGAGGTATGAACATATAATTCAGGATATCCCGATCCAGATAGAGTATAAAAACTTGGCCAATTCCAAAAGTTTGGATATTTTTGTAGTGCTCTTATAGGAATTAAAATTACGGGATCTTGGCTTCGATCACTGACATCAAATTTTGACAATAACATTGAAAATGAATTTTTAAGAATAGGAACTTCAGTTTGAAGTTGAGTACTCAACTCAGGTAATTTAGGTCGGGATTGTGATGAAAAAGGAACTTTAGAAATTTTTGCAATTAAATTTTTGAATGATTTTTGCTTATTTTCATTTAGTAATGAACCTAATTCAAGCAACTCATTTAAAAGTTTTAGATCTGCGATTTTAGTATTTGTATTACTTATTAATTTGTTCCAATAATCATCTACTTGATTTCTAAAATTATTCGAAGTATCAGAATTATTAAAATTGATATCTACATTCACTTCGTAATTTAAATATAATCCCCCTGCAGTTAGATTTGAAGAACCAATGATGACTTTTTCTATTTCGACATTGCCAAAATAGTATAATTTAGGATGGAAAGAAGTTGGGCCTTTGTCGTGATGTATAAATAAATTTTGACCGGTAAAAGTTAATAAATTGATTAATGCTTGGTAAGAAGTGATTGTTTGATCAATTCCAATTACAGCGTCAATATTGCCACCATTATTTGTAAAATTTTTAAAGTCATTATGTAATCTACCAATACCAGAATTCTTAGCATAAGCAACGGCCATTTTAAAGTTTTTATATCTATTAGAATTTAATGAATTAGAAATTTCAATACCAAGAGGTTGCTCGTGAGTAATTAATTTCAAATCCATTTTACTTTTTCCCTAAAATTAGTATTGATTCTGAATTTATTGCATTTTTAGAATGTATCATATAAGATTGTTGAACTGTCATATCTATTTTTTTATACAATTTAAATCCATTACTTTCAGCGATTAAACCTATAAAATAGACGGTCGGAATACTGATCTCTTCATTACCTGCGGTAGTTCTATTATTACCAATTACCATAAAATAATATTTATTGAGCTTAAGAACAGAGTGCATCTGTTTCATTGATTGATCCATATCAATGAAATATTTGAACAAAAGTGCAGCTGTATTTTTTCTTCTAAAACCAACATTCGAATTTTTATTCAAATAATATATTCGTTCAAGGAGTTTTATTATTTCTTTTGGTAATATAGAAGTAGTAAAATTTTTTTCGAGTTCAGTGTCCAACAATTCACGACTTTTCTTAGTTATTTCTCTATTACCAATTAAACTGTTTTCTAATTTTCTGAAACTATCTCTTTGTGTATAACCAAATACATATAATGACAATCTATCGGTATCAATGTAAGGAAGTGCTGTAGCATATGGAGGAGATGTTATTGCTAAATCAATAGAGCTACTACAGATGCCTGTAGAACTCGACAAACTTCTAACATCGCCCAAATAATTTTTTATTTCTGCGTTAAAATTTAGAAAATTTAGTTTTTGAAATTTAATAAGCGACTGTATATTAGAAGTTAAGTCGGCTTTAAATCTTTCAATCAAATTCCTCGGTGGAGGAGTCTTCCTTCGCCTAATTCTTAACTGTGATGGATCTTGGTTAGAAAAATCACGAAATATATTGCTCAATGTAATTTTTAATAAAAATTGAATATCTTCGTTTTCCTGCAATGAAAACTGTTCTAATAAAAACAAGATTTGTTTCAAATTTCTTTTTGGAAACCATCGAAGTAAATATTCAATATCGAGAGCATGTGAGAAACTCTCAATATTATAATCAAAATCATTTGTTAAATGGATTTGTTCAAAAAAAGATTTTGTTTTCAATAGCTCATCTATAGAAATATAAAAACTTCTTATTTTTGCTTTGGTCAATAAATATGCTATCGGATTAATATCCACACCGATCGCATTAGCACCAAACAGAAAACTTTCGACTAATGTGGTACCACTTCCACAAAAGGGATCGAGGACAATTTCTCCCGGTTTTAAATTAGCGAAATTCATAAATGATTTTGCTAATTGTGGATAAAACCTCCCTTTATACTCATGAAATGAATGGGTTAGGTATCGTATTTCTCTTGTACTATTGGGTCGAATTTTAAAAACTAGGTTGGACGTTAATACTTCATCAGGTAAATCTTTTAAATTTTCTAAAATACTTTGATTAGTTACAATTTTTTTTTCAATACAACTAGAATTTTTAAAGGAATATTCAGAAAAAAAAGTAAGCCTCTTTAACTTATCTTCTTCTATTTTTTTTTCAGTGCTCAATATAATCTTGTCATTTTTTATATTATTCTCAGTTATTGTAGGAACAATACTCTTGATTTCACTGATTGCGATGTCTTTTTCATAATCTCTAAGATTATATTTTGAAAAGTAGATTTGATATTCATTCATATTATTTTATATTTTTAAAAATTAAAATTTTTTCTGTTTTAATATTACCGATTTTTGGATTAAATGACTTTTTACGCAGGTTAAGATTCCGAGAAAATTCTGAAATATACTTAAACGGGGTGTTTTCAGAAACTTCTCTTAATAATTCATTATTTTTTATATTTCTACCTTTTAGTATTGAATCCCCTATCACAAAAACGAAATATTTATCTTTCTTAAGAATTTTACTCACTGTCTTAAAACTTTTTTCCATATCCTTTTTAAAATCGAACTCAGTATGACCATTTTTCTTCGAATAATCTGCGTGTGCACCGATTTCATTTTTTCTTAAATCACGCGGATTCATATCTAACCAAAACAGTCTATATTTATGATAAAGATGATAATCATATGCATTCGGATACGGAGGCGAAGTAACTGCCAAATCAGCTGAATTCTCTTCAAATATCCCCTCAATTCTTGTATCAGCTACTTTCACTGTAGTTTCACCCATTTTTAAGCTATTATAACATTTTTTCATCAACTCAATATTCTTATTTAATTGTTTAACAAATTTATCAAAAACGTCCTTTCTTTCTATTTTTTTTTCTACTCTTACATATCTTGTATCACTATCTTGTCTCGATACTTTTACTATAATCCCAGATAATGCAATTAAGCAAAAATTTCTTAAATCTTCATCTTGTAGATTTAAAATTTCATCTTTTATAATTACTAATTCATCAATTACAAAATCTAAAAACCATAAATCCAAATTTACAATTGTTGGTTTTTCAATCTTGATTTTTTCATAATGAATATCATAAAATTGCTCAATTCTTATAAACGTTCTATTTATCATTGAATTAAGCGATCTTATTTTTTCAATATCAATTGGTGTAGTCTTTACTTTTGAAATTAATACTGCCAATTCATTTACATCATTACCAATAGCATTTCTATTAAGGGCATTAGCTTCTACACAGGTTGTACCACTGCCCAAAAATGGATCGTAAACCGTATCACCTTTATAGCTAAGCTCCTTTATTAGTGTCAGTGGTATCTGGGGAATAAATTTAGCAGGATATGGGTGAAATGAGTGTGTTGTACCATTTGTTTTTGCTTGTGCAAAGTCCCAATCAACTTTTTTTAGGTTATCAATTTTATTCATATTATAATAATTTTCAAACTATACGAACATTCAAATATTTTAAATTAAATTTCTTTAAAAGTATTAAATTTTCATTAAAAAATCAAGTGTATTTTTGCCTATCTATGCAATATAAGATACTCATAAGCTAATCGATTAGCATGTGATAAAATCTTATATATCCAAATGTGTTTATACCAAGACATTGTCCTCTGATAGTATTTTATTCATATCTTTTACTTCCATAAAACGGCAAACATGTCTATATTTACTCCTCCAAAACAACCAAAGCAAAAAAACCAGCAGATTCCATCTGATCCATACAAATTATTTGCAGCAAATATTTTTTGTCAGCCAATTTGTAAACAGACCTCCCTTTTAAATTTGTGCAATTTATATCAGAAGTTTCCGGCTCGGTTATTATCGTGTAAAAAACAGTTTCCAAAGGAATGGTTGTGTCTGTTGGTTCAACAAAATTGCCATCCAAATCAATCATGTTTAATTGGACAAAATCATCAAGATAAATAACAATATCACTCGATTCTACAATTAAGGCGACATAATTCGTATCGATGCCAGGCAAAAATAATAAAACATATTTTCCTGTATCCATCGCAGAAACGACCAACTCTCTTTGGTCGAGAGAATCGAAAACTCCAATCACGTTTTCAAAAATTATAGTATTTGTCAGGATTGAATCAAAATCTTGTATTGAAGGCAGCAGGAAATTAATACTGGAGCTGTCCGGTTTTGCAAGAAGTTCACAAGCCTTTGCATCCAGGGCGGATATTTCAAAATCTTCATCCTGAAAATCTGAACAAGTCAAAATAATCATAAAAATGAATATTATAATTAGTGTTTGTCCGAAAAATGCTTGTTTTGTCATTCCGGCGATTTTTTGTGCCGGAATCTCCTTTGTATAAGTAAGAGATTCCGGTACTACGCTTCGCTTCAACAGGAATGACTGCTTTTTCGGACGGACACTAATTAACAGAAAGGAAGCAGGTTTTCTAAAATAGTTAAACATTTTGTTTTCCTTATTATACTTTTCATGAAAGGTATTTCAGCCCAGGGATTGAATTAGATTTCAATTCCAGTATTATATTTGATCTGCACTAAAGGAGAATAAACAGTTGATGTTTTTTGTGAAGTAACTTTACCAAGTCTCTTATAATAGCGAATTTGAATTAATTTGTCAAGGAAAAAATAGATATAAAGTCTTCGTTTATTGCAAAACTTTTTCACCTGCTAAAACCGCTCATGATATTTGCCCAGACCATCATGGCTGTTAATTGAGATCAATGTAATAAGCACAATAATTAAAAGCAATCCGCCTAAAATTATTCCCCAGCGCTTCCAGGTTTCATGGACTGGTTCTTCAACTGATAACTCCGAACTTTCTTTCCGCCGATTGAAAAACCACATCACCACTGGTATGAGAAAAATTGGGATGTACAAGGTATCTGAATGTTTCAGACTGAAGCCATAGTAAAACATGCTTTTTCTAACAAACCCAAACAGCATGTAATATAACGAAATACCAAACGACAGGAAAGGGATATAAAGACTCGTCAAACTTGATTCATGACGTTGGGCTCTCCGCCACACAACAATGCCGTATATTAAAAATACCAGCATAATAATCCAGCCAAACAGGAATTGTAATTCGGCATGTAACTCGGGATTTGACATTTTTAAACCTTCAGCCACTCGAATAAACGCTTCTGTATGAAAAGCGCTAAAAAAGTTAGTCAGTGGAATGGCAGCGAAAACAAAAATTAATGCCAGCCAGTTTCCCGTTTTTGAAGGTGCAACAGAGTCAGGCCATTCTCTTGTTACCACTGCATAAGCCATTCCCAATCCACCGCAAAAACCGAGCGTGAATTCCATCACATTCCACCAGTTGTAGCTGATACTGGAAATACCAGCTATTGTCTGAATAAAATTTCCGAAAGCAAAACCGAATCCAGCTCCAAGTGCAGAATAACCAGCGACACGCAAAGCCCGGTGGAAACCGTTCCGATGAAGATACCAAGCCAAAGCAGCAGCAGCGCCCAGGCACGCAGCCCAAAGTTCGGAACGTGGGGGCGTCATATTCCATTCCAGTTGATAGATGATAAAACCCCAAAAAATCCAGGCACCAGCTACCATTTCAGTCAGCAATGTTGCCCAGTTTGGTCTGCTTTCTTCGGTCGATTCCAAACCAAGTCCGAAAAAACCACCACCGACAAAACCATACAATCCACCGATTACAGCAAGCATGGCATAACCGTAAGATACATTAAAAAACTCTACACCACGGCAGTATCCGACAACAATACCGTAGCTCATCATTCCGCCAACTGCCCAACCGATTGCGCCCAAAAAAGTTAAAACCGGCGCCCGACGCGCCCAATCAGCTCTTTTTGAAGCAAAAAGCAAAGCCAACGCTGCCATTGCCCCTGCCCATGATGCGCCCCATTCATGTCCAAAATGACCTCGAATCGCCCAGCCAAGACCAAGTATCAGTGCGGTAATCAACATTATATTTCTTTTAGACATTTTTATTCTCCTTGCATCTATTTGGTGCTTGTCCGAAAAAGACATGTTTTTGTCATTCCGGCGATCCTGTCCAGTTACCTTTGGATATATAAAGGTAGACAGACTGGGATTTTGTGCCGGAATCTTCTTATTATAAGTACGAGATTCCGGTACTTCGCTTCGCTCCGACCGGAATGACAGGTTTCACCGACAGACACTATTTAAATTTAATATCCAGTGAATTAAAAGATGAAAAAATTATTTCAACTTTATCACCAGCCTTTGCTGGTGGCGCTTTTAGTATTGAGCCGGTTATAACAATGTCCCCTGCACGCAAATGTCGTTCATACTTTGGTAAGGTGTTCGCCAGAAACAAAACTGCATCTAACAGGGCAAATTGTTTGGAATCCCCTTCAGCTTTTACTTCGTCATTAATTTTGACATTTGCTTTTATGGTTTTTAAATCAATTTCATCCAGTGAAAATTTTCGAGCCGGTTGAATAAAGCCGCCGTGTGAGAGTCCATCAGCGATAAAATGGGATGAAGCGACCTTTATGCCACCTTCAGCATCTCTTGTCCTGATTGAAATCAGTTCACTGAAGCCTCCCATATCTTCAATCGCATCGATCAATTCATCACGTGTTACTTCCGGGCCTGGCAGATCCTTGTTCATTAAAAAGCCGATTTCAGCTTCTAGCAGCGGACTTCCTTCCACAAATTTTGTGCTACTCACAATACTGCCGGATTGAAATTCATCCGAAGCCAACATAAAACCGAAAGCAGGATTAAAATCAGCTACACGGCTACCGCCCATTTTCCAGCCTGCTAACTTTCCCCCCTGTTGTTCCAGTTTAGCCAACATCGTCATCTGAATTTGAAACGCTTTTTCCCGATCAAGATTTGGATAATGGATAACTAATGCGCGCGTCACACCTACGGCTTTTCTTACCTGAATCAGGTGTTCTGCAATGGTTTCAATATTTTCTCCTGCTGCCAATTGCTCTGTGAGATCCTTTCCAGCAAACGACGCTTTGTCTGTTTCACTTGATTGGCAGCCAAGTACGAACAACATCAGACACAGGGCAACAAACCGGAGCAAGAATTCGATTTGAGTTTTAAATTTTGAATTTAACATGATATAGTTTCCTTTCACTATCCATAAATAATTTTATAAATTAAAATCGTTAGTCCCATCGGAAACAAAAATACTTATGCTAATACTATTGCCGGATCCAATTTTAAAATCCCATAGGTAAGCCATAATGAATTACTAAGCGATATAAGAATAAAACTTGCAAAAGAAAGACCTTTTGTATCTTTACTTTTTACAGTTTGAATAACTTGTGGTAAAAAAATAATGGCAGCCACTGCTGCAGCTGCATAACCTAAAACTTGTGTAAAGTCCATAATTTCCTCTCAAGTAAAATTAATTCATAAAATATTTCTGCAATTTGATGTGACAAAATACCTGTCCCGAGTTTTTTTCGGGAATGGACGACAAAATCATCTCCACCACCCCATTAATTATTATTTTGTCTAATTTTTTTTTGTATTTACTTCTATTTATTCACATTCCACCCCGATACAATAAGTTCAGCCTCATCATCAGAATTAAACGTGGCTAAAATTTTCCGTTGTTCTCCCGGGATCAGGCTGACGTAATTGTCTTCCCAGAACACGGGCAATATCAAATCACCTGTTTTTTTACTCTTGATTTTCATATCGATAAAAAACGCGATATTGTCTGTTGGATTTTCAATCTCCACTGTGATTCGTTGCTGCTTTTCACTTCTCTCAAATTGATGTTTGATATTCAAATTTACACCTGGCAAGGAATTGAGCAAATTAAAATCAGCGTACTGTTTACTGGGTGTGTAAAACGCCCATTCGCCGGCATTTGCTTCATAATCCAGCACATCTTCTTTTGTGGATAACCAATAAAAATTATTGCTGATTTCTTTTTGTTGATTGTCATAAAGTCGAAGATCGAGAAAATAACTGGTTGTTAATTTTTCCAACTCGGGAATTTTAATAATAGGAGTTGAAGAATCCGGTTCCGCAGAAAGGTCCAGTGTTTGGTTGAAAAGCTCTTTTGAATTGATGTCATATACCCGAACGCAAACCTGCAGATTATCAACCGAATGAAAAAAATCATTGACCAGGTAAACCTGTCTGTCGCCATAATGAAAAAGGAGATGCAAGGGCAAACAGGCTTTTTTTGTCGCGTAAAAAGCACCGTTTGGCGTCAGGTAGTGATCATACAATTGCCAGTACATTTTGGGCCAGGCTGCATTCAACATCCATTGAATTACACCGGTGGCTCTTTTTTTGTACGCCTGAAATGCTTCAAACATGGGGCGCATCAGTTCGTAATTTAAAACCTGTGCTTTCTTTTCAAATTCTTCAAGACTTTTCGGCGCACCATAGCGTTCATTCACGGCGTGTTTGTACCTGTCTAAAGTGCCAAACTCATGAATAGCGCAGTGATAATCCCACATTTCATCTACAGGCCATAAATGTTCTTCCGGGATCATTTTTTTAATGCTTTCCAACGGGGGAACCTGGGCTCCGGGGCCTGTTTCAGTATTAAAGCCATAGGCGCCGCCTAATTTAGTATCCGTGAACCAGTAAATCGGCGGCGTATATGCATAGGGCCCAAGCATTTTCACACCGGATGAACCGCTAATATCGCTGACAATATCCTCTTCCCCAATAATGTGCTGCTCACTGCCTACACCGCCAGTTGAGTTCAGGTACGGCCTGGTTGAGTCGTATTTTTCAAACGTTTCAATATATTTTTGCTCAAGTTCTGTTTTTGGCACTTTGTCGCTGGCGACTGCCCAGACAAAAATACTGGGATGGTTGCGCAACCAGATAACCTGGTCTTGCCATGCCTTGCTGATGTGGTTTATATCTTCAGGTTTATACACAGCGCCAAATCTTTCGTTTACTTCCACTCCCATGTGATTTGCATGCTCCCAATGGCAACTCCAGCCGACCATCAACAGGATGCCGTGCTCATCGCACAAATCGTACAATTTATGATCTTTACCCCAAAACCCTTCCAGCCGGATACAGTTCATATTCATGTGCTTGACATATTTCACCTGGGCTTCCAGGCTCTTATCCGTATCCATCAAAAAGAGATCATCTGTCCAACCGCCGCCTTTAATCAGCACTTTTTTGCCATTGATTTTGAATCCGCGATGAATATCATTCAGCAAATAATCTTCCACTTCACGGATGCCAAAACGTACCTGCGCCATATCGGATGTGGTTTCACCAACATTAAACTGCAATTCCAAATTATACAATTCCGGTTCTCCGAGATGGATGGGCCACCAAAGCCGGGGATTTTCTATATTTAATTCAGAAAATTTTTCCGGTGTGAATGTGACCAACTGTCTTGAATTTGGAGAAATTGAAACTTGCTGACTAAATTGAATTGATTCTATTTTACCTTCCAATAATCCTGAAATTGGACTATCAGAATAATTCACTAATTCAGCAGACACGTTTAATGCAGCTTCCTTTAACGTTACTGTGTTAACTTTTGTTTGAACGAATGGATTTTCGATTGCTGCGCCTTTATGAAATCTCATTGTAACCGAACGAAAGATACCCATATTGCGATCCGGTGGCGCAGGATTCCAATCCACAAAACCGGTGGAAAAATCGCCTGGTTTTGGCGGGATCACCTTTAATGCAAGTACATTTTTTCCCTTCCGCACCATTTTTGAAATATCGAGTGAGAAGCGTTGAAAAGCGCCAAAGACTGTATCGTCAGCAGCGATCTGCTGGCCGTTCACCCAAATATCAGCCCGGTAATTTATGCCATCGAAATCCAAAACAACATAATGATCCGCTTCACCCACGGACAATTCAAATTCCGCCCGATACCACCAGGGATTTGTGAATTGGTCACTGTTGATTTTTTTTAAATTATCACCAAAAAATGGATCCTTGATCACTCCATTTTCCACCAGTGTACCTAATACTGTTGATGGGACATGGGTGTTGTGCCATCCATCAGTGTTAAAATCTGCCTGGGAATTTTCTTTACCTGTTTCCTTAATTTCTGCTTCGGTCTGTATTTTCCAATTGTCGGAAAAATGTTTTTTATGAGGATTAAAAGTTAATTCTTGATTCATATTTGTTCCTTTAATTTATGGCTAATTTTTGTCTGACATTTGGCTTGAATAATGAATTAAATAAATTGAATGACAAAATAATGGACGACAAAATGATCCCAACCTCTCCCCTTACTATTATTTTTTTGTCAGCTATCATTTTGGTTCTTATTTATGCTCAAAGTTACAATTAAAAATAAAGTCAAAATAATTTTTAAAAAAAGTGGGGGGATGATTTTGTCGTCCATCATTTTGTCCTCATCCATTCGAGCTTTATTAAGAATCTTCATAAAAAATTATGAGTCCATCGATTCAAACTGTTCAAAAAACTCCTGCACCTGCGATTCTTCTTCTTTTGATGGCTTGGCAAACACTCCTTCCAGCATAAAGACACTAAAGCTCACTAATAGCTCCAACCCCGTATATAATGCAAATGAAGTCTCCTGTCCGGTAATCGCGGGCCAGCCAAATTTAAAAAATATAAAAGTTAAAAATCCCAGAAACCACGAAGCCAATGCACCCCGCCAGGTTGTTTTTCGATACAGCATTCCTAAAAGCAACGGGATGGAAACCGGGCCTAATATTGCAGCGAACCATTCAATCATCGCGTTAAACGCACCTTTCATCTGGATGGTTAATAAAGCCGCAGCAATGGTGAGAGCGCCAAGCACGAGAGTAGAAATCATTCCCACCCGTAACAGTTGACTGTCAGTGGCATTTCGTTTAAATGTGCGTTGATAAATATCTTTTGTGAATACAGCAGCCATGGCATTCAAATCGGTATCAATCATGGACATGGTCGCTGCAAACATGGAAGCGATGAGCAATCCAATTAACCCGGGAGAGACTGACGACAGTACCTTTTGAGCCACCAGAATGTAAGCATGTTCAGCATTTTCAACGTTTCCCACAATAGTATTTGCTGCCCAGATGGGAATAAAAACTGCAAAAGGATAAATCAGGTAAAGTCCTGCAGAGAGTAAAGCTGCTTTCTGTGCATCTTTGGGCTTGCCGATGCTATAAAAGCGTTGCGCCAAACCCCAGGTGCCGCCATTATAACTCAACAAAATAACAAAGAAATAAACAAAAAGAAAAATTGGCGAAACCCGCTCACTAAATAACGTTCTGCTTTCAGCAGGCATTTGCTCAAATAATCCACCAATACCGCCGACTGTCTTTAATACAATTGGAACAATAATCAGGGTAATTGCAAATTGGATGAGGAATTGGGCAAAGTCTGTAAGCATGGTCGCCCATAAGCCACCAAAAAATAAATATGCCACAGTAACGATGCCACACACAATGATAACTTCGGGCAGCGACCAACCGGTTACAACATGAACGATAATGGCAAGCGAATACAGCTTCGCTCCTTCGTCGATAAACTTGATTCCAATGCCACTCCAGCCAAAAACTTGTCTGACTTTGTTATTGAACCGTTGCTCCAGGTATTCTATCGGGGTTTGAATTTTCATTTTAGACCAGCGGGGAGCCCACACGAAAGCGCCAATGATCATTGCCAGAAAAATCGGGGGACTAAAAAATATCCACGCGCTAAAACCGTAGGCATAAGCAAGTGAACCTGTTCCGACAAAAACAAAAGCGCTATACCCGGACATGTGGTGTGAAATTGCTGCCAGCCACCAGGGTACTTTTTTTCCGCCGGCAAAGTAGTCTTCAGGATTTTTCACAAATCGTTTTGCTATATAGCCAAGAATAGCAACAAGAATTCCATAGAAAACAACTACGGTATAATCAATTGTAGTTAGCATTTTTACCCTTTCAATTATCTAGTGTATTGTACTTATAATTTTCAGAATACTAATTTAATTTATAACTGTTCAGCGTACACATCTTGGTTATTATCAACCTGTCCACCCTCTTTTTGGCGGGAGTGATTATAGTTAAAATAATTGTAGCAGCTCATTACATTTAACCGCAAATACAAATTGAGATAATAATTTGATGCATACACCTAATTTCACGGCTTTTTCATACTTAAATTAATCAAGAGCTATATTATTTATCCTCTACGAGGAT
>JACKQG010000548.1_pt1 | contig 13319 bp, 11 predicted proteins | sample 8237621 | NCBI WGS metagenome assembly JACKQG01 (sample SAMN15677084, study PRJNA649215) | marine metagenome | biome: marine; feature: Black Sea; material: saline water; isolation source: suspended particulate matter (SPM) from the Black Sea western gyre | collected 2013-06-09/2013-06-10 | depth...
TACATCATTCCGCCCATATCAGGCATTCCACCCATTCCAGGTGGCATTCCACCCATTCCAGGTGGCATTCCAGGCATTCCACCTTCACCACCAGGTGGCCCACCTGCAGATTTTTGGGTAGCAATAACATCATCTATTCTAAGAATCATACATGCAGCTTCAGCAGCAGCAGAAACTATTTGGAGTTTAACAGCTAAAGGCTCAATAATATCACTTGATTTCATATTACCAATTTTTCCTTTCATAACATCAATTCCAGTCCATTTTTCTCCTTTCTGTTGTTTTGAACGAAGAAGTGTAAGTGTATCAATTGGATCCATTCCAGCATTATCAGCTAGTGCCATTGGAATTTCTTCTAATGCATCAGCGAATTTTTCTGCTGCAAGTTGCTCTCTACCTTCTAAAGATTTTGACCAACCTCGAATTTTGGTTGCTGCATATGTTTCAGGGGCACCGCCACCTGCAACAATTTGAGGTTTTAACATCACATCTTTTACAACCATTAAAGCATCATGAACAGAGCGCTCTACTTCATCTACTACTCTTTGTGAACCAGCACGAAGAAGTAAAGTTACAGATTTTGGATGTTTACATCCTTCAACAAATACCCATTTGTCTTCTTCAATTTTTTTCTCTTCAACAAGATCAGCAGAACCAAGATCTTTTTCAAAAAGATCATCAAGATTTGTAACTATTCTAGCACCTGTTGCTTTTGCTAGTTTTGTAAGATCACTTTCTTTAATTCTTCTAACAGCGATAATTCCTGCTTTGGCTAGATAATGTTGAGCCATATCATCTAATCCTTTTTGACATAAGACTACATTTGCACCAGAACCAATGACTTTGTCAACCATTGTTTTTAGCATTCTGTTTTCTTCATCCAAAAATGATTTTAGTTGTTGAGGATTTGAAATGTTAATTTTAGCATCGGTTTCAGTTTTACTAATTTCTAATGCTGTATTGATTAATGCAATTTTAGCATCAGTAATTTTTCTTGGCATTCCTCCATGAACAATTTCTTTGTCAAGAACAATACCCTGAATAATCATTGAATCTTTGATTGAACCACCTGCTTTCTTTTCTACTTTAATGTCATCTATATCAACATCAAATTGTTCACCAGTTTTTTCTGAAACAGCAAGTACAGATTTTACAATAATATCTGCAAGAAGATCAGAATCTTTTCTAACAAGTTTAGTTTGCATTGATGTTTTAGCAATTTTATTTAAAATATTTTTGTCATTTGCTGTAATTGTATCTGCAATTTCTTCCAAGTATTCCTTTGCTTTTCTAGCAGCTTTTCTATATCCATCAACAATAATCGTTGGATGTACATCTGAATCAATTAATGATTCAGCCTGTGAAAGTAAAGCGCCTGCCAAGATAACTGCAGATGTTGTGCCATCTCCAACTTCATTATCAGTAGTTTTTGAGATTTCAACTAGCATTTTTGCTGCTGGGTGTTGTACATCAATTTCTTTTAAGATGGTTGCACCATCATTGGTAATTGTAACGTCGCCTAATGAGTCGACTAGCATTTTATCCATGCCTCTTGGACCAAGGCTGGTATGAACAATTTCAGCGATAATTTTGGCTGCTGCAATGTTGTTCTTTTGGGCTTCTCGTCCTTTAGTTTCAGAACCACCCTCTTTTAGCAAAACAACGGGCATAGTTCCCTTAGAAGTTGCTTGCATTCCCATAGATGCCAAAACTCCGGATTCCCCTTTTATACCTTCCAGATCAGGATCGTAATTTTGAAATCGCATCGGTGTTTTTAAATTGGGAAAATCATGATACAAAATATGGCAAAATCTCAAAATAGAGAATCTTATGATAAAATATTTACAAAATTAAAAGAACATCACAAATGGTTTGAAAATTCAATTCCATTAATTGCAAGTGAAAATATTCCTAGTCCTGCAGTTAGAGAAGCAATAATTTCTGATTTTGGAAATAGATATGCTGAAGGATGGCCTGGAGAAAGAGTCTATGCTGGTTGTGTCTACATTGACGATGTAGAGTTTGAATGTATGAAATTAGCTAAAAAATTATACAAAGCAAAATTTGCTGATGTCAGACCAATCTCAGGTGTTGTTGCAAACTTGGCAGTATATTCTGCATTTACAAATCCTGGAGACATTATGTTAGCACCTTCAATTCCGGCTGGTGGACATATTTCACATGGAAAAAAGGAACATTCTGGAACTGCAGGTTTAGTCCATGGATTAGAAATTGAATTCTATCCATTTGATGCTGAAGAGATGACAATTGATGTAGATAAGACAAAACAGAAATTGAAAGATCTTGAAAAAGAAAAACGCTTACCAAAAATGGCAATGTTTGGCGGTTCATTGTTTTTATTTCCTCATCCTGTCAAAGAACTATCAGATTTTCTAAAAAGTTATGATATGCATATCAATTATGATGCAGCACATGTTGCTGGATTAATTGCAGGCGGAAAATTCCAAGACCCTCTTCGAGAAGGCGCAGATACTATGACCATGAGTACTCACAAGACTTTGTTTGGACCTCAAGGCGGACTTGTCTTAGGTTCAAAAGAACATGAAGAAGTTATCAAGAAAGCAACCTTCCCTGGACTTACCAGTAGCCACCATATTCATCATATGGCAGGAAAAGCAGTTGCATTTGCTGAAGCATTAGAATTTGGTAAAGATTATGCAGTCGAGGTAATCAAAAATGCCAAAATATTTGCTGAAGCATTGAGTGACATGGGATTCAAAGTATTAGGTGAAAGTAGAGGATTTACAGAATCACATCAAATTGCAGTTAATGTTTTAGATTATTCTGATGGCGGAAAGGTAGAAGCTGATTTAGAAAAAGCAAACATCATAGTAAACAGACAATTGATTCCAGGAGACATTAAAGCTGGAAGAAACTATTTCCATCCAGGTGGAATTAGATTAGGTGTTTCTGAGATTACAAGACTTGGAATGAAAAAGAATGAGATGCAAGAGATTGCCTCATACATTAAACAAGTTGTAATTGAGAAAAAGGATCCAAAGAAAATCCTTTCCAAAGTTAAAACATTCAGAAAGGACTATCAAAAAGTCAAATTCTGTTTCGATAATAAATTAGGTGCGTACGAATACGTCAAATTAAGATAGATTTACGAATAATCTGTAAGTAGAGATTGGTCTCCCTTACTCTTACCAAATACTAATTCGATTTCATCTGATAGAGCATGAATTCTTCCTCTTTGATATTCACCTACATCATATTTCTCAACTAATCTTTTTGCAAGTTTTAGATATTTTTCTACGGAACCCCTTGTAATTGTGGCAATTAGTTTATGCCCACAAATACAAGTTTGGATAAGAGGCATTCTACGAAATGATTTTCCGCATGCAGTACACCTAAAGCTTTGTCTAGCATACGCCCTTAAATTTCCCATCAAGTCTGGAACAAGATGTGTTGAAATAACATTTGAAACAATTTCTGAGGTATTTACGGCATTGATTAATTCAGCATTTCTAACTTGCATATCAAATTTGTCAAGCATTGACCCAAGTGTAGAATATGCACTTCTTGATTTTGAAGTAGTTAGAGATGAGGTTGTATGTGTAAAATGATAATCATAGAATTGTCTCTTGGTATCAAGACGTGATTTGATAATTTCGATTGATTTAACATCTGATGCTTTAAGCTGTTCAAACGTAGATTCAAAAAATTCCAATGGAAATATTTTCGTAACTTCAAGATTGTGCGCTTGAGGTTGTGATTCATGTGGTAAAACATGTGGTTGAATAAGTAATGGTGCATCCATTAATCCACCTATTCTGTCTGATAGAAATTGTCTCGAGAAATTTAGCAAGCTATCCATCAAAAGCATAATAGAATCTGCATCACCGTCAGCATCTCTTCTTTTTGCCGAATGCCAGTTTGGAGTTGCAAAACAAACATGAGTTTCAGTGTACCCTATGATCCTACCGACAATCCCCACTGATGTGTGCGGAGCTAAACCAATTATCAAATGACCAATTAATTCCTCTGAATTTTTTACATTATAAAATGAAGATGTCCCATAGAATTTCTCTAAAAGAACATCGATGTATTTGCATGTAGAAACTAAATAATTCCCACTTTCATATGGAATGATTACATCCTGCATTCGAAGTTCAATGATCTGATCTGTAGATTCTAGAGATTTTCCATCTATATCTTGAGTATAACCAAGATCCTTTAGTTTCTCAATAGATGTTCCAATCCAGGATGGTTTGAATTGTGTTAGTGGAGAATTTGTCGCATCAAATCTTACTGTTCCATCTTTGAAAGTAGTTAATCCAAAGTTTTGTCTTACCAGTCCCTTTTCAAGAGGCTCAGCAATTTTATCTTGATTAATTAGTTCCTTTACTCCCTTGAATGGTTCTTTTGCACGAATTCCCATTTTTTCTTGAGCTAACAGCAGTCTTTTTTTAAGTGGAAATGCCTGGTGTGAATTAGCTGGTGCCTTGCGTTTACATTTTTCACAAAATGGTTCCTCAAGTGTATCTCTACAACTAGAACATCTGTAAGAAATCGTTGTCTTGGATCCGCAAATTGAACATTTTATGCCTATGGAGGGTTCATCACATTTTTTACAATGACGATTGAAAATATTAGCAAAAAAATTCTCAGATCTAGAGGCTTTGAGAAGATCTCGTGTAGGTCCGCCTTTATCGCTAATTGGAAATAATACATGTGTTGGAGGTTTCATTTGTCTGGCAGCTGCTTTTTCAGGTCTTCCTATTCTAACTCCTACACTGGTTGAAAATTTATTTTTAATTTGAATTCCAGATGATTTTGTTAGAATTTTTGGGACTGACAAATCACTGATTATGGGTTTTTCCCTAAACAAAAGATTAAAGAAAATTTTTGCCTCTTGTTCTTCTAGAATTATTGTTTCATTTTCAATTTTATGTGGGGTTCCCAAATTTTCAAGAATTTGTTTAGTTTGGATTGAGTATTCAATTGATGTTTCATTGACATTTTTGGGTTCTAAAAGTTTGATGAGATCTTCAGAGGATATTTTATCCCAGAAATACAAATAGTGTGGATGAAGTGGGATCTTAAAATCCAGGGAAATTTTTAGTGCTTCATCTATACTTGGTGTTTTGTTTAGAAATTGATTTAGATATTGATCGTCAGGCTCATAATTTTCAATTTTTTGTTTTAGTTCTTCTATCCAAATTTCTTCCACATAAGCAGAAGGTACCAATTGGGCATTATTTTCAAGAAAATCTCCAAATGAAATTAGAATATCACCCAAATGAAGAATTTTTTCTATTTGATTTTTAATTTCTAATCCATGTTTTACATCTCGAATTTTTACAACATTGCCATTATTGAGACGAACTGTTGGAGTATCGATTGAATCAACAAAGGCTACAGTTGCGCCCTTTCCAGGAATATCGCATTTAATTTGAGTTCCTACGGCTACCGTATGATCAAGAATTTCAGCAATAACTGGATGAATTCCTACGGCTGCAAAGCCTGTATTACAGGCTCTTCCATATCTTAATCGAAATCCACCTAATTTGTTAGGCATAGACAATACTGATCTACCTGTAATGACTTCACGCATTCTTTTTGCAGCTGCATCTTCCTGATTATCTCCAGTTTGGACAGCTCCTTTTAGATCATTGAGCCATTCCCAACCATCTAGATTATACAATTCAATTCTTTTAAGAAGTTTTTTTGATCTTCCGATCAATCCGTCATTTAAAACACGCAGGGCTCCACCTCTGACACGATCAGTTTTAATTCGAACCATTGATTTGTGATTAACCACTTCATAGGGATCAGTATCAACACCAGCTAATTCTACTGGAAGATTAGAAATGACATGTTCAATATCCTCATCTAAGATATGAAATTGAAAGCTACTAGCCTCTCTTTCATAAATTCTTAGTTCTTCAACAAATCTGCCTGTTTCATCATCAAAAGAATTAGCTTGGAATTTTGATAATCCTGCAATTTTTCTAACATGGTCTGCAATTAACAAAGTTACTGCAGATTCTGTTCCTCCTGCTGAACGCATCGGTCCTGCAATTGAAACAGATAGATATTCTGTACCATCTTTGTTTTTCTTTATCTTTACTTCACTAATTCCTTGTAAAGGTGCAATTGTAACCCCCTCTGTAATTATAGCCAGGCCAACACGAACTGCAAGATCAAGTTTGTCTTCTAAAGTAGCATCTGGAAGACAATATTTCCCTAAAGCAATCTCCTTTGCTAAAATCAGTGCAGAAAGTTCTTTCCCATTAATTTTTAAAATTTCTCTTAAAGGATCTGCAATATCAATTTCGTGCATTTTTGCGACTCTATCTGCCAAATCAAATGCGATTTTAGGCTCAATAATACCTGAAGAATCAACTAAACTGGATTTAGCAGATGCCGCATGTTCAAATATTGAATATGTTTCAGTTGAAAGACTAGAATAGTAATCAAGATAATAGTTTGGCATTTCAATATCACTAATTCGAGAAATTGCATCATTTTCAGACATGTTACGTCCTTTACTACTTGCTTCTTTGAATTGCTTTTGCTATTTTTTCGAGTTTTTTGATACTTCCCCCCTTTTCAAGGAAAGTTCCTATGACTAGAGCGTCTGCTCCTGCTTTAACTAGACTTGCAGCAGTTTTTTCATCTTTAATTCCTCCTCCTACAATCAAAAATCCGTTAAACGCATGTCTAACTGTCTTAACCATTTCAGGAGTAACGTTGGTTTTTGCACCAGATCCTGCTTCAAGATAAACAAATCTCATACCAAGAAATTGGGCTGCAAGGGAATATGCTGCAGCAATTTTTGGTTTTTCAAATGGAATTCCTCTTGCTGAACCAACAAACCAAGCAGATGTTCCATCTCCAATTACCAAATATGCTGTTGGAAGTGGTTCTAATCCAAATTTGAGAACACTTGGAGCTCCTAAAGCCTGTGCCTGAGTAATAAAATATGGATTTTCAGAATTCATTAATGAACTAAATAATATCGCATCAGCATCAGGTACAACACCAGTAACATTGCCTGGAAATAAAATAATTGGAATTTTTAGACCTTTTTTAATACCTTTGACTACTTGAGCCATTTCAATTTGATCAGTTGCAGATGATCCTCCTACTAGAATTGCTGAGGCTCCAATTTTTTCAACGTCTTTAGCAAGTTTGCTTGAAGCCTTAAGATTTGATACTTCTGAATCGATTAATACGAACAGTAATGCATTTTTCTTTTTTAATTCTGATTTTAGGAATGATTCTACTTTATCTCCAGCCATAAAGGAGGTTTGTAGATGTCTCTTTAAAGTTTAATTGGAATGCTGTATACAGATTTGTATAGCTATGGACGAGTTGGAAGAATCTAATTTTAACAATATTATACGTAAAATCATCAAAAAATCACTGTTTACAGAGCGACAAGTTGAAATTATTTTAAATCAAAAGGATCTTCTAGAATCAAGTTTTTCGATTAGTAAAGGTGCGTATTACAGGCAAGTTGGTCAATCTAGAGACAAATTAATTGGATTATTCTACTCAATCATACTTTTTCGTGGTTTAGGCATACTTTTACCTGATGATATAGATGTGATATCAAAGCTTTCTGAACAAATACGTGTGATAAATGATAGTGATATTTTTCCTGAAAGAGAGGATGAAGTGATAAGTGTGATAGATAGGCTTGTTCGTCAGGCATGTAATATGTGATGTTTGTGATTATGAAAATTAACGTCATATCAATTTGAATGTGATAATGTGTGTGAGTTTGTTAATCTAAAGTGTGAAATAATATTGTTCAATCACGATAAATCACAATGCAGGCGTAAATGTTGTGATGTTAATAGAAATTCCTGAACCTGAAGTGATTTTAGGTGTGATTTTAGCATTCATTATAGGAATTGTGGGTTTATACGGCTATTTCAAAATACGTCCTTTTGTAAAAATTAGGAATGAAGTCTTTGATGCAACTCAATCTGAACGATTGGAATATTATGAAAGACAGTTAATTGATATGAAAATACGCCTAGATGCCTTAGAAATTCAAGGAATTGAACAAAAAGTAGAGGATCCTAATCTAGAACTTAAACAATTCTTAGAAAAATTAGCAAAGAATGAGATTCAAGAAAAACCAATTGAAGTGATTAGTAAGCCAGAAGTTATACCTGAAAATGTGATTCCTACACGAAATATTCCAAATATTACGCCTGGAAACCCTATTGATTATGTGTTACATCTAATCACAAACAAAGCTATGACATCACGTGATATACAAATCACATTAAAGAAAAGTAGAGAACATACTTCACGCCTGATGAAAAAGATGTTTGAGGACGGATATGTGCAAAGAAATACAGAATCAAAACCATATACTTACTCAATTACTGATAAAGGAATAGCAAAAGTAGAACAAATTAAAGTCAATCCAATCACAGAATAGAAAAATTTTAGAATTTTTTATGGTGTTTTCAACCAAATTAGTCATATTTTATAATAAAAATAGAATTAGATAATTTATTAAATTATATATATTATTAAATTATAATAGTAATATGTCAGTAAATGAAAATGAAGTATTGGTAAAAATCACTTCTGCCGGTACAATTTCAATCCCAAAACAGTTTAGAAAGTATATGGATATCCAAAAAGGTGAATATGTCAAAGTAATTCTTGGAAAAGATAGGTTGTTAGTTAGAAAAGTTACTATTTCCTAATCAATTATTGTTGTTTTTGGGCTATTTTCATAATTTGATATGTCCATTCTCGACCTGTTCTAGTCCTATTTACCCTACCTTTTGAGGAAAATCTTGATAGATATGTGGAGATTATGCTAAGTTTTACAGGTTCATTATATTCGTCCTCATATTTTTCAAGAATGTTTGTGGAAGTAAATTTGCCCATTGGGAAGAATTTATCCACGATGTGCCAAATTTTAGAACCTACAGAATCCATGTTTGTAACTTCTTGTTCTTCTTCAATATTCATCAAGTCCATCATTTCAAATATTTTGAGAACTTTATCCCTGGTTACATTACCTTCTAATTTAATGTCATAGCGAGCACCATCAGAATCTTCCATATCTATTCTTATTCGTTTTTTGGCCATCTTTGAGATCTAAAGGATCGAATGTTAACAGTTGAAATGATCCGCGAATATTTGTTAACTAAGTAGTTTGTTAACATTGACTGCCTAGCCCACGCCTAGCCTGTTTTTTGTTATTAACAATTAATGTTCATTTAAGCCCCTAAATTAAGAGATTTTCATGCCTGGAATGGAAATAAAGGGGTATTTTTTGGATATTCACATTGTTAACATCCATCTTAACGCCTGGAATGGAAATAAAGGGGTCAAAATAGGCTTTTTTGGGTTTTTCTTAACATTATTTTAACAAAAATGTTAACCCCTTCCTAATTTAGGACTAAACACACACACCAATATTTCCACTCTATGTTTTTTTTAATTTTTTTTATTAGAAAATCTAAAACTAACTAAAAATAATTAATTACAAACTAAACTACTACTACTATTCTATTCTATACTCTCTTAATTCAGGTATGATTGTGTTAGTGTTGAGAGGAAACAAAGGTGTGTGAGTATGTCTGATCCAATAGATGATTTACTTGATGCAGCAGAAGCAGGGAAATCAATAATAAAAAATCGAGACATTCTTCATTTTTCATATATTCCAGATATTATCTTTCATAGGAAATCTGAACAAGAACAAGTAACTCAATCTCTATTACCAATTCTAAAAAAATCAAGACCATCTAATCTTCTTGTATATGGAAAACCTGGAACAGGTAAAACACTTGTTGTAAAAAAAGTAATTTCTAAAATTCAGGAAAGGGTAGAAAAATCAAATTTTCCAATTAAATTAGTTTATTCAAACTCAAAAGAACAGACTACATTATACGGATTGTTGGTTAATTTAGGCAGGCAATTAGGCCTAAATGAGAAGGAATTACCCTCAAATGGGCTGGCAATTAGTGTGGTTTTTGAAAGATTACTTAACAAAATTGATGAAGGAAATCTTAATGCAATTTTTGTAATTGATGAAATTGATTATCTAGCCCAATTAGTAGCAAAAACAGGCAAGGATATTCTTTATCAACTTACTAGAGCAAATGAACGTCTAACCCAAGGTTCTCTGACTTTGGTAGGAATTTCCAATGATTTAACATTCAAAGAAAGACTTGATCCTAGAGTAATTAGCAGTCTTGGAGAAGAAGAAGTTGTATTTACAAACTATGATGTTGAACAAATAAAAAAAATTCTTCAAGAAAGAATCAACGAATCGTTTGTTAAAGATTCAGTAGAAGAACCGGCCCTAAATCTAATTGCCGCCCTTGCAGGAGGAGAACATGGAGATGCTCGACGAGCAATCGATTTACTTCGGGTAGCAGGAGAACTTGCTGAACGTCAACAATCAGACAAAGTCACTATTGAGCATGTTAGAGAGGCCTCCCAAAAAATGGAGGAAAATAAAGAAGAAAAATCTCTCAAATCATTCCCACTTCATGAGAAACTGGTCCTTATAGCAATAATGAAGGCAAATGGCTCCTCTACTGGTGAAATTTACTCTTCTTACAAAAATCTCTGTAAAACGGTAGGAAAAGACGAACTAACACAAAGGAGAATTACTCAAATGCTTAGTGAAATTGAATTATCTGGAATTATTTCTGGAAGACTAATTCATCAAGGAATTCATGGAAGGACAAAAAAATACAAACTTACAATATCATCTGAAATGATAAAAAAGACATTCAAAGACGATTTAACTTTGCAAGATATTGTCTAAGTTAGAACTATAATTTTGATGATAAACTTGAAAAGTTTTTAGATTTACCAAAATAGCAATTCCTGGATTTGGAGTCATTCCGACACTAGCCTGAAATGGGGTCTGTTTTTGCCATGAACCAGAATTTATCAATAAAACTCCCTTGTACATATCTAATTGTGCTCTATGTACATGTCCCACGTGAAAAATGTCTGGGATGTCCTGAATAACTAAAAGATCTTCCATTTCAGGTGCTATGGGTGTCTGACTACCATAAATTGGACTAAGATGTCTTGCTCTGAGTAAGTGCTTCATTACATCAGTAGGTCTGTCATAACTTAGACCTGGTGTGGTCTTTACAATATCATCTATACTTTGGCCATGAAACATTGAAACCATAACTCCATTTAATGAGACTACAGCTGGATTACCAACCATAAACACATTTTCTCTTTCCCACAAACCAGAATTGTATTTTTTTGGTATGGCTGGCTGTGGCAGTGCCCTTCTTCCAGGATCATGGTTTCCTGGCATTATGATAATTTTCACGTTTTTTGGAATTTTATCAATCAAATCCTCTGCTTTTTTTAATTGCTCCTGGATTGTCTGACAAACCAATTCTTTATTCTGATTTGGATATATTCCAACCCCATCTACCACATCCCCACCAATCAATACAAATCGAATTTTCTTTGCAACTGGATCCGGACTCGATATCCATGATACAAAATCTGAAAATTCATCTTCCATGAAGTATTTACTTCCAATATGCAAATCAGAAAGAAATACTGCGTATGCTTCACTCTCTGACTTGTTCTTTGCTTGTTCAGGAATATCTGGTAAAATCAGATCCTTAATGATATATCCTGAATTTTTACCTGAGCCAATTCTTGCCATTACAAACTGATCCATCAGTAATTTGCCTGCTGTTTTTTGTAATTCTTCATCAAAAATTATCCCCTCAAACGAGCCTGATGGGTCCTCTAGGACTATTTTTGTGATGTTTCTCTCAGAATTTCTGACAGTAACTAGTCCACACACATACAAATCATCTTCAATTTTTGCATGTTTCAAGGATGCTGCAGATTTGAGCATTTTTGACTCTGGTCTATCTGAGATAATTCGTTTAAGCTTGTTGAAACGACTTGAAAATAGGGCATTGTATCCCTTTACACCCTCTCCTGATGTTATCTTACTGGTAGGATCTGACAATATCTTAATTTCATTTTCTAATGATAGATCATCTTTAATTCCAAGATATGTTTCCAAATCATCTTGATTAATCTGAAATAACTTTTGTCTTGTCTTCTCCCTAACTATTTCTTTTATGATCTTTTCCAATTTTTTCACATCAACATTTTCTAAAATTTTAAAAGCATCTGGATGAATCTGGAATCCTTTGTTTAATGCATAGTTTAATGCAAAGGTAAGTTCCTTTTTCATATCAAAAAGTATAATCTGGTTTAATTAAATCTGCGCCTATACTAACCCTCAAATATTGTTCGTGAGATACGGCTGTGTGAATAAAATTAGAATAGTTACATTCTTTGTATTTTTAGGACTTTTTGCAGCTTTGTTTCAATTTGGTTCATTATCTTCTGTCACTGAAGAAGAAGCAGAAGCCTTTATGGCAGAATTTGAAGATCTTGTTTTAGACATTGACGCATTTGGAATATTTACACACAATCTGACTATTGCCCTTCCAATGTTTATCCCTGGATTTGGTGTTGCATGGGGACTCTTTTCTGCTTGGTCTACAGGATTTGCCTTTGCTGCTATAGTATTAACTGCACCACAACTTGCAGAAATTCAACCACTCACAATTCTTTTCATGTCTCCGTTTGGATTGATGGAACTAGTTGCATACTCTTTTGGAATATCTCGAAGTTTTATTCTGATCAGAGCAATTGTGAAAAAAATCCCTTTAACTCAATTCATCAAGCCAACCATAATTGAAATTGGAATTGTTATAGGCCTTCTTTTAGCTGGAGGATATCTTGAATTTTACATGATAGAAATGGCTCAAGAGCAAGGTCTAATGGACATGCCTGGATTTTAATTTTTTAAATTACCTATCGATTTGCCTAATCAGTCTAAAATAATTTAGTAGCAAATTATAAACCAAATTAGACGAGAAATTAATCATGAAGGCAGCCATTACACTATTAGCTTTACTTGTTATTTTATCAGGATATTTTGTAAATGAATCATTTGCTGAAATTTCTGAAAATCAAGCATTTCTTTTAGAAGGTTCTGGCTTTGCAGTAACTGAAGAAATCATCAAAATATCTGAAATTGATCTAGGATTATCTTCTCAAGATCAGCGTGGAAGTACAATTAATTTTCTTGTACATGATGGTTTTATCACATTAAATGACGATGAATTTCTAATTTCTAATTTAGAAGGGAAATTTTTGCGTGAAGGAAAATATATTCGAATAAATGGTGAAGTTGAAAGTTCAAGTGGTTTTGATACATCAATTAGCTTTTTTGGAAGACTAGTTGAAGAAAGCAAGGATGCATCAGTTTATGGTTTTACTGGTAGAATTACAAC
>JACKQG010005846.1_pt1 | contig 13316 bp, 14 predicted proteins | sample 8237621 | NCBI WGS metagenome assembly JACKQG01 (sample SAMN15677084, study PRJNA649215) | marine metagenome | biome: marine; feature: Black Sea; material: saline water; isolation source: suspended particulate matter (SPM) from the Black Sea western gyre | collected 2013-06-09/2013-06-10 | depth...
AAATGGACTTAATACGTGACATTTCTCCATAAAATTAAAAAACTTTCTCTTTGGAGATAAAAGTAGGGGGACCTTTCCCTCTGTGACAGCAGCCCTGTCCTCCCCCGGCCCCATATTTTGCCCCAAAAGGGGGGGTTTATTAAACCCAACCGCCACAATGACCTTTCAAAACTTGAGTATGGGTGAAAATGATAACCAGCGAGTGGTTCGCTCAATACAATGAAGGTCGGTATTATAGGGGCGGGCATCTTTGGCGGTGCTATCGAACATTGGTTTGCTGGCGCCCATGAACTGTTCATTCATGACCCTGTTAGAGGTACAACTTTGTCTGATGTCACAGAGAATGTAGACATGGCCTATATTGCTGTCCCAACACCCATGTCTGATGATGGTTCTTGCAATCTCTCAATCGTAGAATCTGTGCTTGATGAATTACCAGATGGTTTTACTGCAGTGATTAAGAGTACAGTGGTACCAGGAACTACTCAACGCTATCACGAAAAGTATACCCAACTAAAGATTGCTTATTCGCCTGAATTTCTAGTAGAAAGGCGTCATTTAGAAGACTTTGGAAATCAGGATATTCTCGTTTGTGGTACACATCACACTGATGTTGCTGAACGAGTATTCCAACAGCACCGTGAAGCAGGTGTTCTGAAGCGCGACCAAACCTTCCAAGTCACACCGACACAAGCTGAACTTGTCAAATACACAAAGAACACATATTACGCGATGAAAGTTATCTTCGCTAATCAAATGTTTGACATCTGTGAAGCGTTAGGTGAAGACTGGTATGCTGTTCGAGATATCATCACTGCCGAACAGGCTCAACCGATTGGGCCCAGTCACCTTGATCCAATCTTTGGGCTTAACCGAGGTTTTGGTGGTAAATGCCTGCCAAAAGATTCCAATGCACTTCGAGTACTAGCCAAAGAACTAGGTGTAAATTACGACATCTTTGATGCGCTTCAATCAGACAATGCACGCCTAAGAGGTACCCTAACTGGAAAAGAAAGTGATGTTGAAACCCAAGATGATTGAGATGTTTTTTGAAAAACATGAAGGGGCCAAATGGCTTACTTTTCTTTCTCTTCCGATGGCATTGTTATCAGGATGGTTTGTATATTTAACTTGGGTTATTGGAATAAGTGGATGGGGGAATGTAATAGTTGTTTCAATTGCTTTACTCTCTGGAATTACGTATTTAATTAGAACGACTAGATGGGAATTGATGGATTTACGATGGTTAATTGCTCCAATTTTAATTATTTCCTTATCGTCTTATATTCCATGGTGGGAATTTACTCATGCTTGGCCAGATTCTGGCCATTACACATATTGGGCAATAAATTTTATCGAGCAATCTAGTTGGCTACCGCCTGATTTCCGTTTACTACCACCATTAGTGCCGGGATTTCTAAGCCTAGAAATTTTTTACTCTAAACAAAGTTACTCAATACGTTGGGTGCCAATTATTCTTTTTATTGCATCATCGTGGCAAATACAACATCTAGCAGAAAGATTGGGTACAATGAAAAGTGCTATTCTTTGTATGATTATATTCATATTACTACCAGTTACAAGATACTGGGGGCAAATGGTGATGACTGATGTGGCTGTAGCTGGAATGTGGGTTTTATGCCTGCACATATTTCTTCTATCTGAAGAAAACGATGATAAAATAAATCTTGCAATGATACTAGGTGTGATTGCTGCAATTACTTTTCTTACTAAATATACACACATCTATTTGGTTGGGATTGGTGGATGGATGGTGCTCAGGGATTGGGGAATTGGTCGAGCAAAAAAATTCTTCATGGGGTGGTTAATAATTACTGCACCATTTATAATACAACAATTAATTTTACATGGACATCCATTCTATCCCCTAATAGATCAAGTACAATTTGCAGTGATAAGTACCACATCAACTGTTGATGTATACACGAGTAGTAATTTTGTAAATGACATACTATCAGAGATAACCCTGTTACTAGTTATTGGAGTCAGTTTAGGAATTTATCAAATGTATAATCAACAAAAAAGATACCTAATTACAATTACAGTAATGGTGGTGCCTCTTTTAATATTAAATGGGATTATTCTTGATTGGGGAGAACCAAGATATAATACCCCAATTATTGCAATAATCTTACTTTTATGTACTTATGGATGTAAACGTGTAGTTAGTGATTATCAAGAAATTACTAACAATAGTTCATCTAAATTAATCTCAATCCTGTGTGCAGGATTATTGCTTACTACAGGAATTTTTCATTTCACAACATTATCTGATGAATCTGAAAACGCTAATGATTCTGTAGAACAATTTCAATCTACAATTGAATTTATTATTCAACCATTATCTAATCTAAATCAAGATGATATACTTCTTGCGGGAAAAGATAAGCCTATTCGCCTGAAAACTAAGATTAACACAATACGATATATTTGGCCATCATCAACATATAAAGATACCAATGACCCAATAATTGATGGAATTAATGCATATAAGTCAACACACATGTTGACAACAAATGTTCAACCATATTTTACTTGGGAGAAAGATTTTGATTGGCAGTTAGGACATGGTTCAATAGAACTAGAAACAATACATACTGATGGTTGGTGGAGTGCTGTATTGTGGCGTGTTGATAATACAACTTATCTTTCACCTGATGAATATTATTCAAATCACACTGGCAATGTTACCGGAGATTTGTTAATCCTAGGGCCAAATGAATCCTTCACTGTTGGAGATAATAATCTATCAATTAAATGGATTGAAGTAACAACAATACGCCCCTATCAACAAGTAATGAAAACCCTTGCTGGAGAAGAGGGATTGATGACTAATGGTTCTATTGATGGGGGAGAAGATTCATTTTTCTATTCACATGAACAACTAATTTCCCCACCTAATAAATACATCTATGCTTGGATTTTACCACATTCTCTATGAACTTCTTTCTGAGCACATCATATAGGGTGGGCTTGGTGGACGATAACGATGAATTGCGTGAATTATTCTTTTCTAGTCTTATTTGTTCAGTAATTGCGATAATAATGGTTAATTCTTCTATATCTGTAGTTAAGCCATTGATGTATGATGGTTCTATCATCGCTATGGGGCGCTATGCAATGACTAACGATGCATTGGATACAATAGAAAATGATGATGCCACATCAATAATTGCAATGGGTTCATCTATGATGTTCAAAGCATTCAATGGCTCATGTTTTGATGAAAACGATGGGGTTGATGATGCGAATTATTACAATTTAGCCATTCCAAATTCAAGACCATATAATGATATGATTCACATCCCCAAAATCATCCAATCAAAACCTGAAATTGTCATATTAGAAGTAGGGGTGATGTCATTGGATAATCCTGGAGAATCTAGAATGGAATACATCGAATTTCGATACAAACTTGATACCATGTTGCAAAATAATGAGGATGTTGGAGAATGGATTAACCTGCTTGAAGATGACTTTGGCGATTGGATCGCCACAAATGATTTTGAAAGAATGGAATTTATGCGAGATTGGTTTTCTGAAGCTTCTGAAGAGATTTTGAATCGTGTTATTCTCAATGAGAGTGGAGTTTATCCCTTCAGTACATACCCCCAAGTCCCAACTGTAGGGAGTTCAGAATGGTTACATTTTCTTCAAGAACCAGAATGGCCACCTATTCGATTTGATGCAATGACTCCAGAAGTTGCGCAGCAATATAATGAGACTGAAATGCCTAATTCAGCTGCTTTTTATAGACCGGAATCAAATGGCACATTATCTCATTTAGCATTGGAGTATATGGTTGAAGAATTAGTAAATGCTGATATTCAAGTTGTATTAACAACACTCCCCCATCACCCACTTATTTACCAATATCTTGAACCCGGGCAATGGGATCCTTTGAACGATACGCTTGCACCGTACATCAACATGAATAATGTTCACATCATAGATAATACATGGGCTCAAGGCTGGAAACATGAGCATTTTGATGACCGTAATCATCTTGATGGGGATGGGCGCGAAGAGTTTTGTCTGCGCACATCACAATTATTATCTTCTATTGGAGATGACTAAATGGATTTTGTCACTCCTGAATATTACACGATCTTCCTACCCGTTGTAGTAATTCTCGTACTATTTATTGGAAGGATGAATCGTGATGTGCAAGTATTGGTAATGCTGGCAATGAGCTATATTTTTTTCTGGCTAGCATCAGGCTGGCATGTATTATTACTTCTAACATCAACTCTGGTAGATTGGACCGCAGGAAAGAAAATTCACGAGAGTGACGAACATAAGATACGCAAACAGTGGTTGGTAGGAAGTCTCACTGTCAATCTTGGATTATTGGCCGTTTTCAAGTACCTAGACTTCCTCATTGAAACTTGGAATCTAGCAAGCCTCAAATTTAGTGGGGCACCCGAAATAGATTCTTTTGGACTGCTATTACCAGTGGGAATATCATTCTACACATTCCAAACGATGTCCTATACTATTGACATATATCGTGAGAAACATGGGCCATATGAGCGATTCCTTGACTTCGCTTGCTATGCAGCCTTCTTCCCCCAGCTTGTCGCAGGACCTATTGTGCGATCTCAACACTTCCTAAAACAAATAAAGAAACCTGTCAGTTCAAACCCACAAAGATTTCGATTGGGATTAACCCTCATCATCTATGGACTCGCAAAGAAACTCATCATAGCTGACAATGTCGCTCTTCATGTAAATGCAATATTCGCTGATGGTGTTCCCTTAGACAATATCGGATTGGTTTGGTGGGGCGCACTCTGTTTTGGAATACAGATTTATTGTGACTTCTCAGCATACACAGACATTGCTTTGGGTTCAGGTCATTTGATTGGAATAGAATTGCCTGAGAATTTTAAAACACCCTATGCTGCTACTTCCCCACAAGATTTCTGGAGGTGTTGGCACATTTCCCTCTCTACTTGGTTGCGCGATTATCTATACATTCCACTTGGCGGGAGTCGTGGTGGAACCCGGGTGTTGATAACAGCGTTGATGGGTACGATGTTGTTGGGAGGTCTCTGGCATGGAGCATCATGGAATTTCGTTTTGTGGGGTGCAATGCATGGTGTTCTATTACTAGCACATCGATTCCTAATTCGTATTGATAAGGTAAAGAAACTTTTCAAATCTGCACCAAAGGTTACACTAATCGGAAGCTGGATAATCACACAATACTTTGTTTTCATGACATGGTTGATATTCAGGGTTGAAGATACTACAATGTTGTTAAGATCTCTCAAATCATTTGTTGGATATGATGCTCATTGGAATTCAACAGAATTATACAATTCATTACCCGAAATTAAATTGCTTACAATTGCATTAGTTATCATATTTATTATTACACATGGAATAAGTGGTAAAATGGGTGGCTTGAAATATTGGCTATCAAAACAAAATTTCTTGGTTTGGGGTATTTGTTGTGGTGTTCTAATGTCTGCAGCATTCCTACTAAGGCCTGCTGAAACTATTGATTTCATTTACTTTAGATTCTAATTATTATCTAATAATGAGAGTGAAATAATTTTGGCCGCTGGAGTTCCTGCACTTGGTGAATAAAAGCCAGGGTCTTCTAATCTTGTTTTAGCCAAGTCATAAGCGGATTGGAATATTTGTTCTAAATTTGTTCCTACAATCTTTGACCACTGCTTTTCGAGTAACTCAAGAGTGGCTTCTTTCTGATCTTTTTCACCAAAATCAAAATCTGATACCATTTCCATAAATGTCTCTGCTGGTCCATTTGTAATATCCATAATCGAACCATGAATCTTGTAAGGTTCAATCTCTTCAATAACAGATTTTTGGCTCAATGATTCTAGGCGTTCGTTGATGTATTCCTCTGTTAAGTTATATTTTGAATTCTCAAAAGGTTGGGCTGCTAAATCTGGATTTAATATAATTAAAATGTCATGCAATAATGTTGAACCATCTTCTTGATGTTGCCTAAAGAGATTATTCTCAGATCTAGCTAATGAATACAATGAACTATTGATGAATGGGCGGAGAGCAAGGTTGGTTCTGTCAACATATCGACCATTTTGAATAGCCGATTTAAAACAAAGATGGTGCCATTGCATAGCGGCTTTTTCTTTCAGTTGTATTCCTAATTTAGATAGAGTTGTACTTATTTCTGTTCTAATTGATTTGAATCTACGGCGGGGGCGGATATGTAATATGTCAGTCAATTTTGTTTCAGAAAAAGTTCCCTTGATAATTTCAGCACCATGCCCACCCATTTCAATCACCACTGGACTAGGCCAATAAGAACGGTATAGATACATCATGTCAAACAACCCCATACTTGCCAATACCCAAAGTCCGAAACTATTGGTAACTCGTATCGGAGATATTCCTGTTTCCTCCTTTCTATCAAATGATTGATTGGAATTATTGAATTCAAAGTTGAATTTTTCTGCCAACTCGGTTACAATTGCAAAATCCTTTGAACGGGATGAATGGGTGCTTGATGTGATATCAACTCTATCCATCCATTTCGGGTTCTTTAACAAAAGTGCCAGAAGTAATCTAGAATCAAGACCGCCGGATAAACCAAATTTTACTCGGACATTATCTAATTGCATAATTGCTGAAATTGACCCACGTAGTTGCCTAACTCCTTCAATTAATGCTTCTTCATAAGATAGATTACCATGTGTAAATAATGATTTAACATTACGCTGAATTGTCTTCACAGCAGATGGTCTTAACATCATAAATCGTTTAGAATCTAATTGTTTCAAATCTACTGAAATATGAGAACCGGGTGTAAGTAAATTAATTCCTTTCACCATTGTTTCATCTGACATTACTGCACAAGCAAGACCATGCGTCCATGCCCTTGAGTAAACTACGTTTTTATTCAAAGTACAGGGCAATCCCAAAGACTTCCTAATTTTTGATAAAACAAATAATGAATCAGATGCTACCACTAAATTTGGCGTTGAAAAATAAACTACCGGAAAAAGGGAGAATAAATCATTTTGAATAAGCAACTTCTCTTCATCCCACGCTGCTAAAACAAACGAACCCTCTACATCAAGTGGAGATGATGTGAGTGTTTTTCCTTCATGTGAAATGCAATATTAACGGAACCCTTTAGCACCTAAGGATATGGATTTTTTATCATGATCATTTATCCACCCCTTAAAGAAAAAATTCTCTTTTCCTCCTAATTCATTATCAACACAATGAATGTTTTTTTCTTGGTTAGCTTGTTTCCTCTCTACAATCAGATATGATATTGATTCTGAATGTTTACCGATTGTACATTCATCTGAAACTATGGGAAGAGATGCTTGAATATTCTCAATAATTGATGTCAAGCCCATAGCAAAGAGGTAGTTTGACATCACTTGATGCTAACCGATGTCGGTTATTGAATAATCGCAGGGTTGTTATCCCTGCTCCTTATCCCAAGTCCATGCTCCCGGACACCTTGCACGAATTACCCCGCGAAGAACGGTTTGCTTATGCGAAATTACTCGCGTACATGATTCAGATTGATGATGAAGTTACAATCGACGAAATGACCGTCTTTGAACAGCGCCTTGGTACAGCACTTCTCTCACCTGGGCAGCGGAAGGAAATCCGCACATATCTCAAAAACCCACCAACTCTAGAAGAGTGTTTGGATGAACTTGGGAAGAAGTCTGGAAGGTTGGCTTTACGTGATGCGGCTTTGATGACTGCGGCTGATGGAAGTATTGACGAAAAAGAACAAATTGCTTTGGAACAAATTGCTAATCATCTCAATTTAGACGAAGGAATAATTGATCGATTACTTGACTGGGTTATGGCTGGATTTGATTGGATGCAAGATGGTCTTGACTTACTTAATGTTGAATGAGGTGTGAAAATGAGTGGCATGCTGCCTGATGCTATTGATATGCTTTCACCATCTCAAAAAGAGGTCTATATTGAACTTCTAACTATTGTAGCAAACTCTGACGGTGCACTTGTCCGCGAAGAGATGGCTGCTTTGGAAGCATTCATGGGTAGAGCCTTGTTGAAACCGGAAGTTCGAGAAGAAACCAGGAAAAAATTACGCCATACTGGCAATTTAGAAGAATCATTGGAGAGAGCAACGGTTGATACTCTGAAAGTTGCTTTGCGTGACTCTGTCTTACTTGCTGCAGCTGATGGAGAATATCATCCAGCCGAAGTGTTGGTTTTAGAACGCATTGCAGATGCTGCAGGAGTCGGTATAGAGGGGCTTGACCAATTATACGACTGGGTCACAGAAGGATGGCATTGGCTTGCCAAAGGGCGTGACCTAGTTGATATGGGAATTGCTGGTGATGAACTCTTAACCAATGATTGAAGATTTTGGTTTTCCTGATTGAAGGTTAATCATGACATTCAATCTCTACTAACGAAAAACGGTTTGATTTTCTCCCTAATTTTGAGATGTGATGATATCTCGGCACGTTTAGAAGGGGTTTTTCTCCGTATTCCGGAATCTAATTGGCTGGAACAGGTATTAAGGGTACCACCACCCTCGTATAGGTTAGTGGCGCGGGAACATCGGCGGATGCTACATAGAAAGGTGAGCAAATAAATGGGACTACATCCAAAAATTGGTATCACCGGTTTACCGCGTTCTGGCAAAAGTGCAGTAATGGAAAAAGTTGTAATGATGCTCGAAGGTGAGCGCTCCACAAAACTAATGGGTAGAGGAGAGGATTCTAGCGATCATAGAATCATCGGTGGCATGAAAACTATACCTATTATGGATGGGACATCTCGAATTGGCTATTCTTGTATGAATATACAAACAGGTGAAATTGCAACTATCGCTCACAAAGATATTGATTCACGAAATCGGGTTCTTGGACTTGGAATTAATCCCCAAGCGCTTGATGATGTCGCTGTGCCTGCTATTCAAGATGCTATGGACAATTACGAAGTAATTGTAATCGATGAAATTGGTAAATTTTCTGTCGAGTCTGAAGCATTTGTGGAAATTGTCAAAGAAGCAATTGAAGTAGATAAACCGACTATTTTGACCCTACACAAAAAAAGTCGTCACCCACTGTTGCAAGACATTCGAAGAAGAGATGATGCAAGGGTGTTGGAAGTTACTCCAGTTAATCGTGCATTGCTACCATACAAAATCCACAAGATTGTTCGTGAAACATTCTGATGGGATTGAAATGGATTTTAGTCGGCAAAGGCAGCAAACTGCTGATATCATTCACACTCGTTGCCTAGAGATGTTGAATGATTTGATGGTAATATCTGTTCTAGATTGGCCTTTACCTCCACCGCCAATAGTTGATTCTGAATTGCCTTTAGTTGAGCCTGAATCAACTACCCAAGTAATTGAACAAGTTGAAGGATTATTCAATGTTGACCGAGCCAAATTCAACAGCCTACTTGATGAATGCCGTGAATCAATGATTCCTCATCGTCTCTCTCTAACCTCTGATCCAGACAAGGAAGGGGAAAAATGGTTACTTAGAAGACTCGTTGAAGTGGCAAGAAAGATTCTCTTTGGTGTTTGTGAAGGATGGTTAGCGATGGCACTTGATAGAGATGCACCAGACGTTACACGTTGGTATACCGGAATTGCTCTAGCCAATGGATTGTGTACCCAAGGAGACGGGTTGGCCGAAAACCGTGGATACCACATCCTTGAGAGCATTGCTATGACAAGTCAGCCTGGAAGGTGGCCTACTCGACCACTTTCAGGGCCACATCAACTAGATTGGAATCAACAAAACTCTTCCGATATTAATATCGATGAAGAATCAGGTGGAATTGATGCTGCCCATTGGTTACTTGATGCCCTAGACCAAGGTAACGATGAGAGAAAGGTTCTGTTGGTCAAATGGATGCGTTTGATGTTGGAGCGCCCAATTCTAGTTGAAAAAATGGCTTTGCCAAATAGATTTGAACTGATGGTTAGGTCCCAACCTGAACTCGTTGCTGCTGAATTAGTATCATGTGTGCCAAGATTGTTAGAAGTAAATCCAGAATCTGGATTAATGGTATTAACTGCACTACAAACAAGGGTAGAATCTCGCGTCAGTATCGCACTTGCAGACATACTTCCTTATCTCCTTAGAGCTTCATTAGATGTTGGTTTAGCATCACTAGACCAACTCGCTGATTCTGAAGATTCGGGTGCACGTTCTGCAGCTACAGCGGCTCTCAAAGAATTAGCAACAATTGATTCCGAGGCTTTCCTAAGCCGAATAAAAAAATCTGCAACCGATGAAGATCCAGGTATTCGTCGTCTTTTCATACAAACTTGTATTCGAGACTATCTTGAATTAGACCGAGTTGATTCACAGGATATTTTAGTTCCTTTATGGCTTGAGAATGATGAAGTTGCGGGAGTAAGAATGAGGGAGTTATTACTGCGGATGCAAGATGTTGACACTGAATCATTTGCAATAATTGGTAATATGATTCACACAAAATCTGCAAATTCACTTGACAAATTTTGGTCAGTATTAGAAATAAGAAACCCTGAGAGAGCTAAGGCTTGGAAAGCACATATTACCGGTCAAGGACCCATCCCTGAACCCCTTAATTGAAGCGCAAAGAGGTTGTGGGATAACTATGGCGAAGGAACCGGAATGGCGTTGGCAACTTGTTGTCGGGCTCATCTGTGTAGCACAATCCTTTGTTGAATGGAATACACCTGAAGGCCCTTGGCAAGAACCATCTTTCACTCGCGGAGTTATTGCCTTAGTTGGTCTTGGTTTTGTCTATGTTGCAAAATACCGATGGCAATTCCGTAAAGATGGTTTGATACCTTATCTCAAAATTTACCGTTGTAAACCACAACAAATTGCCAGAGTTTCTGCAGTTGATGGGATGGCGGCAATTACCCTGATTTTACTGTTAAAAACCCTATCAGAAAATGACGTATTCGTACCGGTACCAGCACCCCTTATTCTTCTACTATATGCTATGCTAATGTTTTTGCATGCGGCTTATGCTTGGTTGGTCATTGAAGGACCATTACAAGATGAAGAGGAATAATCACCTTTGACCTGGTTTCCAAAATTCAAGGGGAAGTGGTTGTTCTCCTTGCATTGCCCGAAAGGCAAGATGGTCTGCACGTTCGTTCCAACGGTGACCTCGATGCGCTCGAATCCACTCACCTGTTAGTGGGCGTAGTGATGACACCTCATCCCAAAGAGATTGTACACGTTGTGCAAGATCTTTGTTGGCTTTTGCCCGCCAATTATTTTGCGCTATTTCCAAAGCATATTGTGAATCGCCTCTGATGATTATTTTAGATTGGCCCGCTTGGACAAGAAGCCAGCGTAATGCATGAGCAATAGCACTGAGTTCGGCGGTATTGTTTGAACCGACTTCAGCACCGAGGAATTCATCTGCACTAGGATCCGTGATTACCAAACCACTGATTTCAGTTTCTACAACACCCGTTCCATTACCTCTTTGGTTGTCGCCAATAACTACGACTACACCCCATCCAGCAGGAGTTTCAGAAGTTACATTTTGATTATCTTGACAAGAACCGTCAACGTAGATTGCAAATTCTGCCTCGCTTGATGAGGCATCCGACAAGTGAACTCACTCTCCAATCTGTTCAAGATAGGTTGAGGCGCTCAGCATCTTTTCTAACACGGAAGCATCTTGCATAGTTATTCGAGCTATCCATCCTTCGCCATAAGGGTCTTCGTTGATTAATTCTGGAGCGTCATCCAACGCCTCGTTGATTGCACAAATCGTTCCAGCAAGCGGTGAATAAATCGCTGATACACTCTTGACAGACTCAACGCTTGCAAACTCGTCCATTTCTCCGACTTCCATTCCCTCTTCAGGGAGTTCGACATATACAATATCTGTCAATGAATCTTGAGCATAATCAGTAATTCCAACAACCACTTCATCCCCTTCAACTCTTAACCATTCATGCTCTTCAGTATAGTACAGTTCTTCGGGTGCATCACTCATCATCTCACCTAGTCATTCCGAGGGCTACTAAGATGACTATATTTGCGTTCCCCAATGTCACTCTTCTTCAACTTTAGAACTTAGAAGACCTTGTTCTAGATTAGCCCAAGCGCCTGAAAGGTCATCCTCATCCTGTGATTCAGAGAGTTCGCTAACCATACGTTCACGCTGGGCAGAAGATCCTTCAATCGGAAATAGATGAAGAAGCGGTGATTTTAGTCCTTTAGTGATTCCAAGATGAATGATTAAACCAGCAAATAATGTAACTGCTGTGAATGCAGGTACAAGCCAAGAAATATCGGTACCAGCAGTACATTCAGTAGCATTTTCAGCACAAACTGCTGGTGGCAATCTGCCATCAATTAATGCAAATGCTGTGGCCATTAATAATGCCAATCCAAGCCCAAAAAGAAGGCGGCGCGCGGTGTATGCTGGCGCCTCCATAATACTCACGAAACGGGTCTAACCCATCAAATAGGCGGCGGATTGTTACTCAAATATCAAGTTCAATATTGAGGTTTTGAATGAGTTCTTTGTATCTATTACGGATTGTCACTTCTGTGACCCCTGCAACTTCAGCAACTTCTCGCTGTGTGCGGCGCTTGCCACACAATACACTAGCGATGTAGATGATAGATGCTGCTATACCAGTTGGTCCACGTCCACTTGTCAATTCTTTTTCTTGTGCTGCTTTGATTAGTTCGTATGCTTTTGCTTCGACTTCAGCATCTAGACCAAGTCCAGAACAGAATCTTGAGATATAATCCTCAGGACCTGTTGGCATAATCCGCATCTTAAGTTCACGAACCATGAATCGGTATGTTCTACCAATCTCTTTTCGTCCAGTTCTACTTGCCTGGCCTATTTCGTCAAGTGTTCTTGGTACACCACATTGGCGGCAAGCAGCATACAAACTTGCGGCTGCTACGCCTTCAATTGAACGGCCTCTAATTAGCCGCTTTTCAACTGCTTTCTTGTAATTAACAGCGGCTGCTTCACGAACAGACTTTGGTAATTCTAAACGACTTGCCATGCGGTCAAGTTCAGCTAAAGCCATAGCCAAATTGCGTTCGGTTGCATTTGAAACTCTGCTGCGCTTCTGCCATTTTCTCATTCGATAAAATTGAGAGCGGAATCTGCTGTTAATTGTCTTACCAGAATAATCCTTATTCTGCCAATCGATATCGGTTGACAGCCCTTTATCATGTAGCATTACTGTCATTGGCGCCCCAGTTCGAGCCCTCTGATCACCTTGTTCAGGACTGAATACTCGCCATTCTGCACCTTGGTCAATGACGTTATCTTCAATCACCAATCCACAATCA
>JACKQG010001111.1_pt1 | contig 13315 bp, 8 predicted proteins | sample 8237621 | NCBI WGS metagenome assembly JACKQG01 (sample SAMN15677084, study PRJNA649215) | marine metagenome | biome: marine; feature: Black Sea; material: saline water; isolation source: suspended particulate matter (SPM) from the Black Sea western gyre | collected 2013-06-09/2013-06-10 | depth...
TGGACGCGCGAAAGCCAACGTAGCGGCTCCTCCCATTGCTCTAAGGGCGGAATCTCCAAGTTGACCCAACCGCGGCGGACCTCGCTGGCCACGATGCCGGTCAGGTACACGGGTCCGGCATTCGTCTGGATGGACAGCGTCACCTTGGCCTTGCGAAAGACGGGATTTTCACTCGGTTCCGGCTTCAAGTGGATGCCGAGTCTTCCCACGCTGGGCGCACTCGGGCGGGCCGATTTCGCCCGCGCCGCCTGCTTGCGGGTCATCACGTCCAACGGGCTGGTGACGGCCCGGCCATCGGTCGGCTTGGCCACGCGCACGTAGATCGTTGTCGTTTGCAGACTCAAATCTTCGGGCGTGGCGTGTGATGGGCCGTTCAGCGCGCGACTCTTGCTTGCTGCTGTAGCGGGGTATAATGCACATCGCTTAACCCCCAAGAACAGGCTGGTCGTCCATGAGCGACGCTCGCCGATCGGGTTGCTCATTCGCGCACACGCCCGTCGTGTTCACCGAAACCACCGTGCAGGTCAAGTGGATCTGAAAGGATGTCACGAAGATGAACTTGAGATACGCCACGACAATGAGAATGGCCATGTTCATGCTCATGCTTGCGATTGCTGGCGCTTCATGCACGCGCTGCCTCTCGACGGCGCGGGGGGAGGATGAGGGAGCCCACCCCAAGGGGCTCGTCATCGCGGGAGAACTCGCACAGGGAGACACGCCCGCCTCGAATCGCGCCGATCTGGTGATCGATGGAAAGTCCGACTGGCGGATCGTCCTGCGATCGGGGGCGTCCGCTCCGGAGGCCTTGGCCGCCAAGGAACTGGCCCGCTACGTAGGACTCATCTCCCAGGCCGAGCTTGGCATTGTGGAGAAGGCACTTCCAGGGCAACGCGTCATTCGGATCGAATGCGGCGATGGTGATCTGGATGGATTCCATCTGTCGGTCGCGCCGGGTCGCATCTTCATCAAAGGCCATACGCCCCGCGGTGCGCTCTATGGCGTCTATCAGTTGCTCGAAGACATGGGCTGCCGCTGGTTCTACATCGGCGAACTGGGCGAGGTGGTTCCGTCAGCAACCGACATCTATCTGCCATGCGGCGAAAGGACCCAGAGCGCCTCGTTCCGCGAGCGGTCGGTGCTGGTCGCCTATCCTTCCTACTACGAGCGTTTCGACGAGTGGATCGACTTCCTGACGAAGATGCGCATCAACAACGTCGGCATTTACGGGCAGTCGCTCGACTGGTGGAAGGCCAACCGCGGCCGCTATCTGCCCATGCTCGAAGAGCGCCACGCCATCCTCGAATTCGGCGGGCACATTATGCCCGCCTTCGTCCCTCGCGATCTCTTCGGCGCCCACCCCGAATACTTCAGGATGAACGAAGAGGGCCAGCGCGCGGACGACCACAACTTCTGCCCCAATTCGGACGCCCTGGAATTGCTGAAGAAGAACGTGCGAGGCCACTTCGAACAGCTTCCTGAGATCACCTATTTCCACATCTGGGCCGACGACCTGAAGGGAGGCGGTTGGTGCCATTGCCCAGAGTGCGAGGGCCTGCCGCCCGCCGACCAAAACCTGATCGCCATGAATGCCATGGCCGGTGTGCTTGCCGAGGTCAATCCGCGGGCGTCGTTGGCGCTGCTGGCCTACCACGATACGGCCGAGGTCCCCAGCCTCGCGCCCGCGCCCAATCTGTTCCTCTACCACGCGGCCCGCGAGCGTTGCTACCGTCATGCCTTTGACGACCCGGCCTGCCGCCGCAACCGCGAGGAGTATATGCAGCCCTGGCACGACCTGCGCAGCGTGTTCCAGAAGACGGCCCCCAGGACCATTCACGAGTTTTCCTATTACACCGACGGATTGCTCGACCGGGAGATGCAGCCGCCGCAGGTCGAGACCATCCCCGCAGATGCGCGCTACTTCAGCGGCTCGGGCGTCAAGGTGCATCAGAACCTAATGGTCTGCTTCCGCGACTGGCACAGCCCGCCGTTCTCGCTCGTGCTGTTCTCGCAGGCGGCGTGGAACGCCGATATCAATGGATGGGAGACGCTGGAGGATTTCTGCCGCCACTACTACGGCGAAGCGATGGCGCAGACCATGACGGACTACTACCGTAGGGTCGAGGAAGCCTGCCAGTTGCTCTTCACCGGCGATCCCATCGTGGGCCCTTACATCGACATGTGCTGGCCGCCGATGGCCCCCGAGATGCGCCGGGCGAAAACGGCCGACGCACGCCAGGCAGCCAAGATCCACCGGGGATTGCTCGGTAAATTGGACGAGGCGCTGAAGGGAGTGCCCGCCGGTATGCTCCACCAAAGGCTCAGCCGCGAGCGCGACGTCTGCGAACTGCACCAATTCACGTTAGAACTGGCCTGTTGCCACTACGAAGGCCAATCCCTGGGATGGCAGTACATCAACGGCGCCGTGAGCCGCGAGGACGGACTTCGCGCCGCGGATCTGCTTGCCGAGGCGATCACCTGGGTCGAAAAAATCACCGCCTGGATCGATCGCTACCCGGACGAACAGAAGAGCCTCGCAGGTGGCTGGAAATCCTATTGGGGCAGCTACGCGAATGTCTTCGCCAAAGTGGAGGAACAAGTACGGGACAAGCTGTCGAGCACTTCCTCATCGCCGGTCGCGAGATGAACGCCTATCTGGACATCGCCGCAGAGACATGGAAGCGATAGAGGCATACGGGCGCTACGACTGAGCAACGCCTGGATCAACAAGAAAGAGGTATGAGGTAACAATGTTATCTAGCATTCACATTCGCAGTTTCTTGATCGTACTTGCCACGTTCGCCATGGGGGCTGGGGTTCGGGCGGGGCTTTCCGCCGATGAGTCGTCCGGCAAGCAGTATGATTTCCGGATGGTACAGATGTCGGATACGCAACCGCCGCTTGGCCAGGAGGGTCAATGGGCGCTCGTTGAGGAGGCAGTGTCGCTCGTAAACTCTCTAAAACCGGACATCGTCTTGGTCGCGGGGGACGTGACCGATAACGGCACCGAGGTCGAATGCAAACGCATGGGTGAGATCCTCAGCCGGATACGCGCACCAATGTATGCCGTCGCGGGTAACCATGACACTCTCCAGGTGACGGAGGCGGACGAGCAGGCCTTCCCAGGCGAGGATATCCGTGCAGTGAAAAGGGGTTACTTCGAAAAGTATATTAGTAACATGACATGGCCGGTGGAGCTTGGCGAGTTGCAGTTCGTCGGTTTGGAGCCAGGTGCGACGTGGTCGAACATTCCGGCCGACCGTCGGGAATGGCTGCTCGAAACGTGCCGCGCCGGTTCGGCCCCCTACAAGTTCCTGGTGACTCACTTCCCGCCCAACCCAGCCGAAGGTCCCGAGCGCCGCGGTCCGGACAGGGGGAACCTCTACGAAGCCCTCGACGACGCCGGCGTTGTCGGTTACATGCACGGCCATACACACAGGCTAGAGGCGGCGCAAGACCCGGAAACCGGGCGGCTAGTCTTCAATTCATGCTCGGCCGTCTTCCGGGACACGCGCGGCGTAATGTACTATGACGTATACGGCGACAGGATCGTGTGCTTCTGGAAGCCCGTCGAGAGCAAGGCGCGTGTGCTGGGCATGTTCGACTTGAAGCAGGCGCTTGCCGACGTGTCCAGCAGGCGTGAGGCAGCGGTGGAAGTGGGAGTTGTCGACAAGACCGATTGAGGCGGCGCGCGCCTGGTCAGGATGGCGGTGCGTTCGAGGTTTTCGCACGCGCGTCGGGGCGAGCACTCGGACAATCTCGTCACGTGCCACATGACACTCGCCACCACGAAACTCACGAGGCCGTCGGCATACGGCTCCAACTATTCTCCAGCAAGACAGACGATCCGACCGTCGATGGTGGCCAGATAGAGACACTCTCGGGCGGCAATCATGCCGTCGAAAACGGGAGGCGCCGGCAGTTCGGTCTCCGACAGCTTTGAACCATCGTGTTTGTTGACAGCGATCAGTCTGGCACCACGTTTGCCTGTGATCGCTTCTGCCTGGGCAACGAGCTGTTTGTCGGCCTCGGCCCTGCCCCAATTCTCAAACGCGCGGATCTCGTCGGCCAGCGCCGGTGGGCCGGCCACGAAAAGCGTATCGCCGGCCAGCAGAAGTGCGCGGGCGTGGACGTCCACGTCGGTCGACCAATGGAAATCGATCTCGTGTGTCTTGCGGGGTCGAGTTGCGCGTTTCCTCTTGGGTTTCGGCTGAGCGGGTCTCTTCTTCGGCGGTGGGAGCTTGATCAGATCCCGCCCGGCCGCATAGAGGTGGTAGGCAAGGGGCGTCCGCCACTGATACATACTGCTCTGGCGGCCGTATCCGTAAACTCGGTTCTCGTCGCACGCCAGGATGCGGCCCGCGGGCGTGTAGTTACCGGCGACCGGCCACCCGCCCGCCCCACCGGGAAAGTGCCGGCCGTAGATCCAGTAAGCTCGATGAAACCAGGTGTCGTCCAGGAAACCGGATGGGCAGAAGATGTGCCGGTCGGCACCAGCCTGGTCGGCACCGAGCGCAAGCGTGCCGTTCCTCGTACCTTCCGGCATCTGGGGAGTTGCCTTCTCACGTCGCCCATCCAGGCCGAATTGCTGCGAGCGCATATACAGCGACTCACCATCACAGGAGAGAATATCGGGAAGCGCCACGGGCATCGTCAAGTGACCATGCCTGCTAATCAGATCCTTCTGGGTCTCCGGATCCCGGTGGTCATGGACGACTTCGCCGAGCAACTCTCCGCTCGTGGCATCCAGCCGCACCAGCCAAACACCTCCGTCCAAGTACATGGACCGACCGGCCACGGCGTAAACCGTGTTGTCGCGGACCAGAACGCTCCCGTGAACGGGCCACACCGATTCCGGCTGATCATCGGCGACCAGCACAGCCTCGCGCGGTGCCGCCAGGAACTTCCATACGAGAGCCCCATCTTGCTCTCGCAGGCAATACACAAAGCCGTCGTGGGAACCGAAATACACACGCGCACCGTCGATTGTCGGAGGCGAATCGATTCGCCCGCCGGCCGAAAACGACCAACCGGGTTCGCCCGTCGCTGCGTCGATCGTATGGACCGTGTGACGGTCGACCGCTGCCACGTAGATCTTGCCATTGGCGGCTGTCAGGCGACTCAGTTTGCCTCCGAGCTTCCGGCTCCAAGCCTGAGTCAATTTGGTGGGCGCCTTGGCCGGAGTGCAACTGCTTCGCGCCGGATCGTGTCGATAGGTTGGCCAGTCGGCCGCGGATGGACCTGCGCCTCGCGGCGAATCGTACGCGGCGCCCTTCTGGAGACGGACCGCCGGTGTTGGCGCTTCCTCCAGTGCGCTGCCCGCTGCCAGCGCGTTGAAACCGGTGAGCTTGGCCTCGATGTAGCAGGCGCAAGGATGCGGTGTCTGGTAGATCATGCCATTGGCCGGTGTGAACCCGAACAGGCAGACGCTGCGAAACCAATGGTGCAGATGCCATTGCTTCTGCTCGATATCCACAAACTCAGTGCCCGTAACCGGACGAATCAGGTAGCGTTCGGTTGCGCGACTCCGATAGCAGCGCTGGTGGAACCAGTAGCTTTCCTGATCGCAGGGGATCTCGACCTTGGGTATGCCGGTGCGAGGGTCTTTGCCGGTAATCGGTCCCCGGTTGTGGTCAGCCGGGCCGCCCCACACCAATCCGCCGGCAACCAAAAGATCCTGGGGACAATAGTGACCGGAAGTTGGATGATCGCCGGCCCACACCTGCTTGCCGTCTTCAACGCTCAACACCGTGATCTTGCCGTCATCGCCCGTGAAGAGGACCAAATCGTCGTACAGCACCAGCGTGACGCCGGTTGACTGCAGGATGGCCCTTCGGCGCGCCACCGGCGCTGATGTCCAGCGAAGTTTACCGGTTGCCAAATCCAGGGAGACGATCGCGTCACCGTCGTGATACACGACGTTGGAAGCCGTAGCGGCCACGCTGAGCGGAGTGACCTTTGTCTTATGCTGCCAGCGCTGGCTGCCATCATCCAGGTTGACGGCTACAATCACCTGCTCCGATTCTGTCCACTGGCCCTCCAGAATCGCGCGGTCGCGTTCCACACCGAGGTTCTGCGCCACGGTTTCCCCGTCACTTGTGCGCACTGGCGAGTAAGGCTTGGGCGGCGGTCCGCCGGCCACGGTGATCAGGCAGCCGTGACCGACCAGGATCTCTTCCGTGCCCACCGTGTCCGGGAAGCCGCGCAGCACGTCGCCCGTCGCGGCGTCAATTTCCGAGACCGGTGCGGTGATACCGAGAGTCGTGTACAGCCGGTCGCCGACAGCCACCAGTCGCCGCGGGACTCGAGCAGGCCCGCTCTTGAAGGGATAAATGCGATGGGCCCAGTCGGGAATGTCGCGCTTCCACAGCAGGGAGCCGTTGAACGCATCCCTCGCTACGACTCGCCACTGGGAAGGCAGCAGCGGCGAATGGTGCGGTCCCTCGTCCATGATGTAAAAGAGTCGCCCGCCGGCCGATACCACCGAACTGATGGAGGCCATGCGATCGTGGTGACGCGTCCATAATGGGCCGGCTGTCCACCGTACGCGCCGCGGCGGGGCGATCCGCTCGTCTTTCGCTACAGCGTTGTTGGATGGGTCGTACAGATAGTGCGTCCATTCGTCGATGGCCTTGGGCCAGGGCTTCACTATCCGCTTCCATCCATCGCCCGAACGGATCAAGGCCACACCGTGCGGCGCCAGGACTCGCTGAATCTCCGCCTCGTCCGGAACGGGGTCCGTGCCGTCGACCACCACGAGGTTCACGAGTTCGGTGATATGGGGAAGACGTTGACCGTCGCAGTGGGCTACCGTAACAGGACCATAACAACCCAGCGATTGAATCGCGTCGCGCGCAGCACGAACGTTTTCCTCTCTTGGCGAGAGCCCTTGAACGTAGTACCGATCGCACGTCCGCAGGGCCGCCGTTCTCTCACCGATGTTGCCGATGTGCACCACGAACCCACCGCTGACTCCGGCCGCAGCATGGACTCCCTCCGCCCACCGTTGGGCCTGTGCACGAGGGGAATTCGCGACCGCCGCAGATCCGAGAGCCAAGTGGACAGTTGCGAGGGCGCAGGCAATAAGACTGGCAGGGATGTTCATGTGCGTGCTCCTTGATCTCGTTTGCTTGTTCCGTATCGTTGTGCAATAGCGTCAGGGTCTCAGCGCGTCAGCATTTGCGCGCCGTGTGCTCATCTTTGTAGGCCCACCGACTGGTTGTCGGACGATCCGGTGGGCCTGCGAAGACTTGGCCCACCCTACCTTGGTTGCGGACGTAAGGCCGCGTTGGGACACGTACGAGAGAAACGGATTATAGTGGATCACAGGAGCCACAAATACCGCCTCAAGCAAGTGTGAGAGTCCTGATTGGAGGAAGCGGCTGCGGCGCGGAGGCGGGGAACAGTCTCTGGTGTGCCTGAAACAGTGCGTGACAGCCGGGATTCGCACGGGGTGCGTGAGGTGTTCCGAAGGATTCTGAGACTTCTTCGCGCACAGAATCCCAGAATGGGCTGCTGCCACTGCAGACGCTTGCGTGGCTGGTTTCCTTCCGCTCTTGAGAGGCGAAATACTCCGCCCGAATCGTAGACCCGCCAGAACAGCCGCGGCTTTGGGTTCGCGCAAGAAGCCACCGCATTTGAGCCTGTTCGGAATGGCTGCCAGTGACCAGGGGGCATCCTGGCCTGGACTTTGGGTGCGCCATGTTCAACTACTGAACATCATTGCAGCCGTATCCGGGTCGCCGGATGAGCGAGTCGAAATTGCTGATGTCCTTCGTTGCTCACTCGTGACGCATCGAGGTACACGTACTGCAGCCTTGTTAGCCGGTCCAGTTGTCCGATTCCCTCGTCGCCCACTGCGGTTCCGTCTAGCCATAGCCACTCAAGACGCGTCAGCTTCCCAACATGCGCCATTCCCGCGTCCGTGACTTTCGTCCCCGAGATTCCCAGTTGCACCAGATTCGGCAACTCGCTTGCGATTGCCGCGATCCCTTGATCTGTAATTCCCGTTCTGGCAAGCCCAAGAGTCTGAAGGGCGTTTAGCTTTATCAGATCGGAAACGCCCTTGTCGGTGATTCTTGCGTCCTGGATCGTCAGTGATCGAAGTGTGGGTATCCGACCTACGTAGGTCAAGCCATGGTCGGTCAATTTCGACTCCGAATTACTGCACGACAGACCAAGGGTTTCGAGCTTCGTGAGTGCTGCCAGATGAACCAAGTCCGCTTCATCGAGCGCGATGCTATCAAGTTCAAGGCGGTGCAGATTCTTCAGATGAGCAATCTCCGTCAAAAGTCCGCTTGTGAGTCCGTCGTTGTTGTTTAGAAACAGTCGCTCGAGCGAGGTGAGGCGTCCAATCTGGTTCAAGCCGTCGTTTGTGATGCGAGGACACCTGAAGAAGTGAAGCGACTTAAGCTTCCCGAGGTCGGCCAACCGCGCAACAAGCTCGCTTACCCCCTCGTCAGTGATCGGGGCTTCGTGAATTGTGAGCTTGGTTAGAGATGGGATTCGCGCGATGGATTTCAGCGAGCCGTCGGTAATACTCGACGACCACAGGCTTAGGGATTCAAGTGCAGGATGATCTCCCAGAGCTTTGACCCCTCGATCCGTAACATGCTTGGAGTCAATCACGAGCCCTTTCATGGGCACGCCGACCAGCAACAACAGATCGTCATCTTTGGTTTCGCCGTGCGTCAAGAAGATGGTGTCGAGATTGGGTTCTTGCCTAAGCTGCTTGACGTTCTGCGCGGTGAGCCGCGTCCGAAGATGCGCACTCTTCCCGCCAGTCTCTGGGTTCACCTTAAAGCCGATGGGTTTTTGAGTTCGCATGCGTGGCGGACGGGCATTCGCACCAATCTGGACGTGCGATAGGTTCGGAAGCGAACGTCGAAGGCGTGCCACACCGTCATCTGTGACCTTCGTGTCTCGGAGCGTCAGGACTTCGAGAGCCTTGAGTTCCTGAAGATGTACCAAGCCCGCATCCGAAACGGGTGCCTTGATGATCGCAAGTGACGCAAGCGTTTTTGCCCTTCCGACATGAGCTAATCCGATGTCCGTGATTGGAGTGTGCATAAGGTCTAAGCTCACAAGCAGCGCACCCTCCAGATGTTTCCAACCAGCATTGGTGATCTCGGGTGATCTCATCACATTCAGACTCAAGGGCACCTTGAGTTGGCCGAGCCAACGTAATTGTCCATCATTGCCGTCGCTGATTGACAGCGAGAATCCCCTGAGATTGTCGAGCTGATTGATGATATCAACGCCCTGCTGGCTCAGTCGTACATCCGACAAACGTAGAGACTTGATCTGGGACATGTCAGTTAGGAATTGAAGTTCGCTCTCATCGATTGAGGAGAGCAGCGAGAGTGATCTCAACTTTGGGACATGTCGCAGTTGGCGCAGGTCTTCGTTTGCGAACTTCTGGCTCGCCAGTCTCAGACTCTCGAGACTTGTCAGTCCACTCAACTTCCCCAGGCCCACGCCGGTGACCGAACTTCCGTAGAACGTCAGGTCTGATATTTGCTTCAACTCGGCCAGATACGCGAGGCCGGCGTCGGTGACCTCTCTGCCTGACATGTGCACAGACTGGAGCTGTGGAAAGTGCTTCAAATGGGCGACCTGGGCATCACGAGTGATGTTGCTGACTGACCGAACTGAACCGTCTCGATTGCGGAGAATACGCGCTCCCTCGGCGGTGAGCGCAGCAATCGCCCGTTCCTCATCGGTTGTCGTAAGCGCGGTGAATGCTATGGCTGCGTGGTCAGCAACTCGAATGGCCGGATCCGTCGACAGACGCTCCAACGCGGCAAGTGCGGCTCCGGCACCTTTCTCGTCGCGAGCGATCTGGGCAAGGATTTCCACACAACGCATCGCGATTTCCGATTGATCCGACTTCGCGGCCTTCTCTAACGCATCTACGGCGAGATTGCCTGCTGCGGCTAGTTGTCGATGCGCCGCCTGACGGTCGCGAAACTTCGCACTCGCCAGGTCCTGAATCGCTCGCGTGATCTCCGCCGCGTTGCTGTCCGTGGATTGCTTGTGCTGCGCTTCCTCTGAGGATTCCCTGGCATCCGCTGTGTTCGACGGTAGGTCACGCGTCTGCGCGCCGCCGTCGTGGTCGCTCGTTGGCCGTGTTTGCTCCGCAGATTGAGATCCATCATCGGATTGGGCCATCACAACCGAAGGGCCGCAGACAATAGCGGTCGCAGCAATCAACATAGAGGCCACGACCCGAATCGAGAAACGACTTGGTTGCATCATCGCGATTCTCCTCTTATTGATTCTGCGCCGAAATATCACCTCCTGGGCCTCACCCATTAGCAGTATAGCAGATTTGCCAGCGAGATGTGGCGGAATTGGGGATATCTGTTCTTGTCCGCTTGTCTTGCGGCACCTGCTGCTGGGCCAACGCGAATGCCCCAAGGACGCCCGATCGATTGCTTAGACCCCCAGGGAACGACCTACTGGTCGATGTCCTGAAGGATAGCCGATGCCTGCACGTAGTTGGCCAGGAACCGCTGAAGCTTCTCGTGACTCCGATAGAACGGGGCCATCCAGAGATTCGGCGTGTTGCGGGTCGGCATGCTGCTATAATGGCGGCCACTTCGATTGAGCCCAACGCGGCGGGATCCACCCAATTCTCTGCACAGGAGTATCGACCATGAAAAAGCAAACCCTCCTCGTCGCATTTGTCGTGTCGCTTGCCACGTCGCTGGCGACCACCGTAGCCGCCCGGGCCGCGGACGCCGAGAAGACCGTGAAGGTCTTCGTCCTGGCCGGCCAATCCAACATGGAGGGCAAGGCGGCGAATACACTGCTGGATCACCAGGCGACGGACCCCAAGACCAAAGACCTCTTCGCCCACCTGCGCGACGGCGACGAGTGGGTGGTGCGCGACGATGTGTTCATCAAGTTTTTGGGGCGCAAGGGCCCGCTGACGATCGGCTACGGCTCGCCCGGCCGCACCGGCTCGGAGCTGGAATTCGGCCACATGATGGGCGAACACTTCGACGAGCCAGTGATCCTGATCAAGGCGGCGTGGGGCGGGCACTCGCTGTTCCAGCTATTCCGCTCGCCGTCGGCCGGGCTGCCCAGCGATGAGAGACTTCAAACTGAGTTGGACCAGGCGCAGAAGCGCGTCAAGGCGAACAACGAGAAAAGGAAAAAGAACGACCCGCTGCCGACCATGGAAGACATCAAGTCGCCGTACGGCTCGTCCTACCGCAACATGATGGCCGAGGTGAAGGACGTGTTCGACAACTGCGAGACCTTGTTCCCCGAACTCAAGGGTAAGAAGCTGGAAGTTGCTGGGTTCGCCTGGTTCCAGGGCTTCAACGACCAGTGGGGCGATGCGCCCGGCGAGTACGAGTCGAACATGAAGCATTTCATCAAAGATGTGCGCAAGGACCTGAACGTCCCGAACTTGCCCTTCGTGATCGCCGCGATTGGCACCAGCGGATCGAAACCGGCCCAGGGCGGGCAACTGGAAGTGCGCAACGCGCAGATGGCGATGAACGACGTACAGGAGTTCAAGGGGAACGTCAAGGCGTTCCGCACGGACCTGTTGGTGGACAAAGAGGCCGAGCGTCTGATCGTCGGCTGGCAAAACCACTTCGAGGAGTGGAAGTTGGTCGGCTCGGACCGGCCGTACCATTACCTCGGCAGCGCGATCTGGTACACCCGCATTGGCCACGCGATGGGCGAGTCGATGCTGGAGCTGATGGGAGACGACGGTTCGTAAGGCAAGCGGCAGATGAGAAGTTAGCCGTGGGGTAAGCTTCCAGCTTGCCTTCTGCGGCAAATTCGCAAGCTAGAAGCTTACGCCACGGTACGACTCGAAACACATGGAGAACTCAGTTCATGAAGTCAACCATCCTCGCAATCACCGCCGCGATCGCAGGGATCGCATGCGGGACGAACTGTTGCCTCGGAGTGGACGACGATTCCCCGCTGACCTATCGGCGCTTCACGGTCGAGGAAGCGGACGGCCAGGTCATTTCGATGAAGCCAGTTCCCGATAAAGCGCTGCCGTGTTGGGCTCGAGCGGTTTCGCAGAAGACAAACGACTGGTCGAGCCGACCGGACCCCGCCAAGCCGTTTTTCGCCAAGTCGATTCCCTTCGTCATTCGACCGGCCGATGAAGGCGAACCGTTTCACGCCCACAACCATCAGCCGTCAATCACCTGGTGCAACAACGGTGATCTTCTGGCCATCTGGTACTCGACCGTCCGCGAGGTTGGAACGGAAATGACGGTGCTCGCCAGTCGGTTGCGATCCGGTTCCAAGCAGTGGGATCCAGCCTCGGAGTTCTTCAAGGCGCGATATCGGAACATGACCGGGTCAGCCCTGTTTCGTGATGTAGAAGGAAAGCTCTATCATTTCAATGGCATGGGGCCCGATGGCGTCAAAGGTTGGGCCAGGCTGGCACTTCTCATGCGCACCAGCCTGGACAACGGCGTCACGTGGACGCCGCCGCAAGCCATAGATCCGCGCCTCATCGGCCGCCACCAAGTTATCTCCGGCACGCTGATGACCCGCAGCGGCGTGCTGATCCAGAACTGCGACGCCGTTCCCGGTGGCAACGGCGGTACGGCGCTGCACATCAGCCAAGACGGAGGCAAGACCTGGGCCGATCCCGGGGAAGGCAAGCCCCGGCCGACATTCAGGGAAGGCGGTGTCGGCGAAGGAACCATTGCCGGCATCCACGGGAAAGTCGTGGAACTGAACGACGGCAAGCTGATGGCACTCGGGCGCGGCGACACGATCAACGGCCGGATGCCGATGAGCCTGTCCGACGACCTTGGCAAGACATGGACGTACCGAGCCAGCCCGTTTCCGCCCATCGGCGGCGGGCAGCGACTGGTACTCGCGCGGCTGAAAGAAGGGCCGATCTTCTTTGCCTCGTTTGCCAAGATGATCATGATCACCGATGCTTCCGGCCGGCAGCGGCCTGTCTCGGGGCTGTTCGCAGCCTTGTCGACCGACGAGGGCAAGAGCTGGCAGATCAAGCGATTGATCAGCGACGACGGACCGCCACGCGAGGTTGACGGCGGCGGTAACACCGGCAAGTTTACCATGAGCCACCAGTCGGCCGAGCCGCGCGGCTACATGTCGTTCTGTCAAACCCCCGACGGCGTCATCCACCTGATCTCGAGCAAGCAGCACTACGCCTTCAATCTGATGTGGCTGAACACCCCGCCGCCTGCCGAACCCGTGCCGCGTCACGAGACGGCCACGGGCCAGCCGTAGTTCTCCAAACACGACGCGGGTGAAGCTAATCCTTCTTGCCGACGGCCGCCAACATGCCTCGCGTTGCCGCCAG
>JACKQG010005847.1_pt1 | contig 13311 bp, 9 predicted proteins | sample 8237621 | NCBI WGS metagenome assembly JACKQG01 (sample SAMN15677084, study PRJNA649215) | marine metagenome | biome: marine; feature: Black Sea; material: saline water; isolation source: suspended particulate matter (SPM) from the Black Sea western gyre | collected 2013-06-09/2013-06-10 | depth...
CGTTCGTGCGGGTGTCGCCAAGTGGTAAGGCAGTAGCTTCCCAAGCTACCATTCGACGGTTCGACGGTTCGAATCCGTTCACCCGCACTTAAAAAACCGTTGCATGCAACGGTTTTTTGTTTTTATTTGGGATTTTGATAATTATTTTTCACATTCTTCCCAACTCTTCCTAACTGACCCATACAATTCCAAACAAATTCAATTGTAATCTTAGGGCATAATTATCGATTGCAACATAAAAATGGCAACCCTTTCAATATCCTTGCATAGGACGTAAGTTATATTGGCTAAAATCTATTCATGGTAGAATCTACAGAGAAAACCTTAAAAAAATTACTGCCATATGACAAAAAAAACGTCCATCCTTTACGTTGAAGACAATATTGCTAATCGTCTGCTTGTGAGGCGAATCCTCGAAGCAGAAGGCTATACCGTTATTGAGGCAGAAGATGCGAAAAAAGCTATCGCAATCTTGGAAAAAGAAAATCCAAACCTCATTCTTATGGATATTAACATGCCTGAAGTAGACGGTTATACTTTAACTGGTCAATTAAAAGATATTCCCAAATTAAAGAATGTTCCCATTATTGCCATAACAGCAAATGTGATGAGGGGCGATCGGGAACGCACTTTGGATGCTGGCTGCGATGGGTATATTCAAAAACCAGTCGATGTTGATGCACTCCCCAAACAAATAGCTCAATATCTTCAAGAGGCGAATTCGTGAACGAGATCACCATAAATCCTCAAGAAAAAATATCCGGCTCAAAGGAAATTCCCAAAGGTGCTACCGTATTAGTTGTGGAAGACAATGTTTCCAATTTTGTTTTGATTGCTCGTATGTTGGGCTATATGGGAATTCATTGTGAATGGAAAACCTCCGGCTACGAGGTCGTAGAATATGCGGATACCCTCCCGCGTCTCGATTTGATCCTGCTAGATATTCGCTTGCCATATGAAGATGGATACAGCGCACTGAAAAAGATCAAATCTTCCCAAACTTTGCGCGACACACCTGTAATTGCTGTTACAGCTGAAGCCAGCGTAAAACAGATGAATAAAGCTCGCAAAGCAAATTTCGATGGATTTATTGGTAAACCTCTTGATCCCGACCGTTTCCCAGATCAAATCCGACGTATCCTCTCTGGCGAATCTGTGTGGGAGTTCGAATAAACTGAACGTTTTGTATCCACTCACTCATTGGTATGAATCTTCAGGTCATCGAGGCGGGAATGACATAATTTTCTACAAGGTATAGAGGAGACCAGCATGTCACAAGCTATTCCTGCAGCTATCCCTAAATTTCGCGGGAAGTTAGCGCGCACGATGCTCACAATTTTAATTCCGATTGCCTTGGTACCTCTAATGACCATGGGGGGTCTTGCCTATGCCCGCTCACGTCAAATTCTAATCAATCAAATTGAAAGCACCTTAATATCTATTGAGTCTCAACAGCAACAGAAGATTGAAACTTGGATCGAGACCCGCCAAGAGCGCATCAACTATTATTATGTTGACCCAACGATGGTTGATGCCTTTCAAACAGTTAGCATAATTTCGAACAACCAGAATTCCAGATTTATAGAAGCGCGAGATGTTATTCTGACCAACTTAGAAGAAATCAATGCCAATGAGGATATCATTCATCAGTTCTTTGTGCTTTCACCTGAAGGGGAAATTTTAGTATCCACAAACCAACAATATCAGGGAATATCAGTTGGTGAATCGGCCTTCTTCGAGCAACTTTCAACTGAACATGCCAACCTGGCAGTTTTTAAACCTGAACCGATACACAATTCTCTGGCGATCATTACCGCAAGACCCTATTACACAATAGACGGGGAACATTTGGTCACAATATGGGGGCTTACAGGGCTTTCGAGGTTTGAAACACTTTTCAAAGATATCACTTTCCTTGGAATCAGAGTGTATCTAATCACTGAGGACGGCAAATATATTGGTCTTGGATCCAATATCAAAGAGGTTCTTAGTGGCCCAGTATTTCAGCCAAGCGTTGAACAGACCCAACTATTCTCATCACTAGACACCGACACCACCAGCGACGTCATTGAATTCACGTCTTTCGATGATGAGGAAGTTATGGCGGTTTTTTTGCCAATCCCTGAATTCAAAGCTGGTCTGGTAATCGAAATCCCCACCACAGACATCATACGACAGCTGCAGAATTTACCCTATTTTGGTCTCTTGCTAGCAGGCACAATCATCTTCTCAGGTTTGTTAACATGGCTTGGCACTCGCCGAATTGTGGAGCCAATTTTAGAAATTTCCGATTCTGCGCAGCATTTTTCAGAAGGGGATTGGCAAAAACGCGCTGCAGTATCGAGAAATGATGAAATTGGGCTTCTGGCATACTCGTTCAATCAAATGGCGGACGAACTCAGTACGCTTTACCGCTCTTTGGAAACGCAAGTGATCACCCGTACCGAACAAGTGCGCACAGCGGCTGAAGTAGCACAAATTGCCACATCTGCCGCTGATTTAGATACTGTACTCCAACAAACAGTAAAACTAATCATCGAGAGGTTTGGCTATTACTATGCAGCGGTCTTTTTGCTTGATGAGTCAAAAGAAAACGCCATTTTGAAAGATTCGTACAGCTCCGCCGCACAAGGTCCAATCCTACAAGGGTATATCAAACTTCCTGTCGGCGAAGGATCAATTATTGGCATGGTATCCGCATCTAACCAATATTATATTGCCGCCGATGTAGTGGAAGATCCTTATTATCTCCCTGTAGGTGACCTGCCCGATACGCGCTCCGAAGCGGTGATCCCCCTCAGTATAGGCGACAGTGTTATTGGAGTACTCGACGTACAAAGCCACCGAGCCAATGCTTTCGAGGCAGACAGTATTGCAACTTTGCAAACACTTGCCAATCATATCGCCACGGTATTGCAGAATTACAACTTGCTCGAATCAACTCGGGTGGACCTTCAGGCAACTTCAGCGTTGTATCAAGCCAGCCACACAATTGCAGAAGCAGAAACAAAGGAAGAAGTGTTTCAAGCATTGTCAAATACTCTCGAAAATATCCCCCTCATTTCTGCCCTCTTTGAGGTCAAACAAGATGAACTAGTGGGCTTGTCGATGATTGACCCAATTCGAACAACAGAATCATTCAGGAGCGGAAGCATTCCGAACATTCCTCTCTCAACCCGAGAGTTGGCAGCCAATTTTGAGAATGCAATGCCTTTAATGGTCACTGATGAAGAGAACATCGAGAATTTCCCTCGCAATCTCCTGATGGTACCGCGCAACTTTGGTTGTCAGAGTTTTGCATTTCTGCCCATCATGCCCGAAAATGAGCTGCGTGCATTGCTGATTCTTGGAGAGATCGATGCCAGTAAGTTTTCGCAAACAATTCTTGAACCTTATACAAGCCTAGTTGATATCACAAGAACAGCTCTCGAGAAAGTGAGTGCGTTAGACGACATCCAAAAACGTCTCGTTGAAATGGAAACCATCTCAACTGTTGGACAATCTATTTCCACTGAAACCAATCTCAACAACTTATACCAGATTACTCATCACCAAATTATTCAAGTAATGGGTGAAGTCAATTTTTTGATTGCTCATTACAGTAGTAAAACAGATATGGTTGAAATACCGTATCTTGTTGAAGGCGGAGAAATTACAACAATTCCCTCCTTCCCTTTAGGTCAAGGGTTAACCTCTATTATTATTCGCACCAAACAACCTCTGATGATTGTCGAAGACACAGTCAATCGCAGCCGAGCATTGGGGGCTATCGTCACTGACAGTGGATTTGCCAAATCTTGGTTAGGCGTTCCGCTGCTTGTGGCTAATGAACCCATCGGTGCTATCGTTGTGCAAGACCTCGAAAATGAGCACCGCTTTGATGAAGATGATATGCGCTTGTTAGTTACGTTGGCTTCACAGGTAGCAATTGCCATCCGCAACGCTCGTCTCCTTGAAAACACGCTCGATCGAGCTGAACAAGAGCGCAAGCTGTTCGACATAACCACTAAAATTCGTCGCTCGCCTGATATGCAGACCATCTTAAAAACTACAGTTCAAGAGATCAGTGAGGCTCTCGGAGCTCACCGCACCCAAATCAAGATTGCCATCGATCAAGATTTTTCCGATGGGATTCCAACTAACGGTGATCCTGGAGAAGAGGAGAGCATCTCATGAGTTCTTTCTTCAACAAAATGCTCGAATCTGGCAATGTAAGTCAAGTAAGCGGAATTCTTTTTTGGAGAGAACGCATACTCAACACCGTTTTGTTGGCTGCAGCAATTTTGGGCGGTGGGGCATTAATTGTAAACGTTGAACCTGCAATGAGAACAGGTTCGATACTCTTCGTCATTGCGTATGTAATTGTATACGCATGGCTTCTCACAATTACCTTCTACCGAAAACTGGACTATAGGTTGCGCGCGGGAACCTTGCTGGTACTGCTCTATGTCGTGGGGATATTTTCCGCTCTCCAGTTTGGTTCTGCTGGTGATGCGCGTGTATGGTGGCTTGGTCTATCTCTGCTTTCTGCAGTCTTTTTTGGCACTCGGGCAGGCGTTGTTGCATCGGTCATTAGTACGGGCACTTTCTTAGGATTAGGCTGGATGATGAATCAATACCTTATCGCCGCTCCAGATCTCAGCACATATCTGGATGCCACAGATCTCTTCCCATGGACTTCTACAAGTGTTCCATTACTCACGGTCAGCATCTTAGCGGTTCTTTCCTTCGGGGTTATCATCAACGGCCTGACGATTAACCTGAATAAAGCCAATCAACTCACCGATGAACTGGAAGAGGACCGCCTTCAACTTCAACAACGCACATCTGATCTCGAACGACGCGAAGTGCAAATCCGCACAGCCGCGGAAATCTCCCGAGCTATTACCGCTGAACTCGACCCTAACAAAATCTTTGAACAAGTCGTCAGCCTAATCAAAGAGCGCTTTGGATTATATTATGTCGGTGTATTCATGCTTGATGAAGAAGAACAATTCGCTGTCTTACGTGTTGGGACGGGGGATGCCGGGAAAAACATGATTGCCGATGGTCACAAACTGGCTGTTGATGGCAATTCAATGATTGGCTGGTCAATTTCTAATCGACAAGCGCGCATCGCCCTTGATATTGGAGAAGACGCAGTTCACTTCCAAAACCCCCACTTACCATCCACCCGCTCTGAGTTAGCATTGCCAATGATCAGTGAAGGACATGCTTTGGGAGCATTGACAATCCAATCCATATGGCCCGAAGCCTTCGATCAAGATGACATCACGGTATTGCAAGGTATCGCAGACAGCCTGGCGACGTCAATCCACAACGCAAACTTATTTAACCAAGTTCAAGAAAATCTAAACGAAATTAACACCTTACACAGACAATATTTGGCCAAATCTTGGGAAGATGTGATCGCTCGCGAGGGTGAGACAGATTACACTCTGGAAAGGTCTTCCTTAGAAATCGGAGCAGCGCCAGATACCCAACTAGTAACCCTGGAAGTTCCGCTCGTTCTACGTGATCAGGTTATTGGTACCATTTCAATCGAACGCAAACAAAATGCCCTGACTGAGGAAGAAGAAAGCTTTGTCAATAGCATTGCATCACAGGCTGCACTGGCGCTTGAGAACGCCCGCCTGGTGAAAGAAACAGAACGTTCTGCTCAACACAACCGCTCATTGACCGAAATCACCAGCAAGATTTGGACATCCACTAGTGTGGACGCAATCTTACGCACCGCCTTACAAGAATTAGGGCGAACTTTGGGCGCTTCCGAGGGAACGATACAGCTAAATATCTCTGGTCAGCGAGAGAATACAAATTGAGGTATGGTAACAATCTATGTCTGTAGATAATAACCCAACTCAAACTAATCATAGCCAAGAAAGATTCCGCGGGCGGATCCAACGCAGATTTTTGCTCGTCATGATTCCACTAGCAATGCTCCCACTCTTGATTATTGGAAGCATCATCTACGTGAGAGCACGAACACTGCTTGTAGATCAAATTCACGAGCAGGTCGATTCATATTTGCGAGTTGTTACCGCAGATGTTGATAATTGGCTAAATACTGCCCAAATTCGGGTAGAGGCAACTCTACGCCAGGCATCGATGAATGAAGCGCTCGCTGAAATCCTAGCTCTCGAGAACAAAGAAAGCTTTGCATATGCAACTGCACGTCAGACCATTCTAAATAACTTGACTGCTCTCAACAGTGAGCGGGTTAGTGTTAATTTTAGTGAATTTCTAATTATATCTTCCTCGGGTGAGGTACTAATATCTACACAACCAATTTGGGAAGGATTTTATCTAACTGATAGCCCTTTTAGTAAGATTTACTATGAAAAGCCAGGTACATTTATTGATTATGCACTCGCCCCTTTATCCAATGATCAAATAATGATCTTTGTGCACGTTCCATTTCAAGGCAGTGAAAATACGAGGGGTTATATTGTCGGGTTGCTAAGTAACAATCAATTATTAGATTTCTTAACATCGAGCGTAAATTTCCTGCCAGATGCTAATAATTATGTCATTCTTGAAGATGAAATTTTTCTTGGGCTAGATTTTCGCCTCAAAGAACTGGCTGTGCTATCACCAACCCAATCACAGATTGACGTCTTGGTGCCTCTCAAAGACCAAATCTTACACGGTGGGAGCGAAGAGCATACAAATCTCACGTTGCGCTCGTTTGATAATTCGCAATCTTTGGCTGCTTATACCTGGCTCCCTTCTCTGGGCGCTGCTTTGGTCATCGATGTTCCGGAGGTAATCGCATATAAGAACTTACAATCACTTACACCCATTGCTATCATCTCTACAATAGTTGCGCTCGGTTTATTAAGTTTGACACTTTGGATCGCGTTCCGCCAACTAATCCGTCCGATACAAACCCTGACTGAAACCACTCGTCAATTTTCTAAAGGCAATTGGGAGCTCCGCGTCCCCGAATCCCGAGATGATGAAATTGGCGCATTATCTCATACCTTCAATCTAATGGCTGAAGAACTTTCGGAGTTGTACCAATCTCTAAGTTCCCAAGTTGCAGAGCAAACCCTGGAACTCCACAATCGCAGCTCGCAATTAGAAGCAACAGCCCAGGTTGCGCGCGAAGCTTCTGCTATCCGTGACCTTGATACATTGCTTAGAGATACGACAGAACTGATTTCTAGTAATTTTGATTTTTACCATGCGGGCATATTCCTCATCGACGAAGACAATCGCTTTGCTGTGTTGCAAGCCGCCAACAGTGAAGGTGGTCAGCGGATGCTAAAACGTGGGCATAAACTTAGGGTTGGGCAAACCGGTGTTGTAGGACGGGTTGCTGAAACTGGCTTACCAAGAATTGCCCTTGATGTTGGTGAAGACCTATTCTTCTTTGATAATCCTGACCTTCCTGAAACTCGTTCAGAAATGGCGCTACCACTCAGAAGCCAAGACAAAATTATTGGTGTTCTCGATGTGCAGTCTAAAACTTCTGGGGCGTTCAGCAATAAAGATGTTGAAGTACTGCAAATTATGGCCGATCAAGTTGCAATGGCAATCGAGAATGCAAGCCTCCTTGATCAAAGTCAAAAGACGGTTCAAGAACTTCAAACCTTGTACGGCGTTCATATTGAAGAGGCCTGGCAGCAAAGACTTGGCGGAATTACAAAATCATACCATTTCGATCGAGTTCGAGTAAAACAGGCATCCGATGAGCAGATTAGCTCAATCATCGCCCTAGAAAATGACCAAGTTGATATTTATATTGATGACCAAGGATATCAACACTTACTAATTCCGATTACATTGCGAGGCCATTCGCTAGGGAATATCAGCCTGCGCCGCAACCCGGACGAAACCGAATGGACTGAGGAAGACCAAGAACTTGCCGAAGAAGTTTCCACGCAAATTGCCGTCGCTTTGGAGAATGCCCGATTACTAGAAGAATCACAACGTCGGGCAGCGCAAGAGGAACTTCTCAGTCAGGCATCGGCTCGATTTAGTCAATCCCTTGATATCAACACAGTGCTTCAAATGGCTGTGCGAGAGTTGGGCCAGCTTGCCGGTGTCGCGGAAGTATCTGTTCAATTGACACCCAAAGAACAAATTACCAAAAATTAAGTTTATATCCCAGCCTAATTTGGCGTAAGATAAGAAGGAGCAGCTACCATGAAGATCGAACAGAGTACCTGGAGAAAATCCAAAGAATGGATTACCAATCCACCCGGCAAACTTAAAAGTGCCCAGTGGGTTCTCACTTTTGGTTCGAGGGAAATTCTTCAAGAGCCAGGGCACATCCTGAATATCCGTGAAACATACCCTGATGCCCTTATTGTGGGTTGTTCTACGGCTGGCGAAATCAGTGGAGCGCGCGTATATGATGATTCCCTGGTTATCACAGCTATTGAGTTCGAACACACCCGAGTAAAAGGTGCGCAAGTCCAACTGGGGAACGGCGATATGGATAGTTTCAAGGCCGGAGAAGAGTTAGCAAAAGCTCTGGATCATGAAAACTTAGCGCACGTCTTAGTAATCTCGGAGGGCACCCATACCAATGGCAGTGATCTCGTTCGGGGATTGTCCAAACACCTGCCTGCCGATGTGGCCATTACGGGTGGGTTAGCCGGAGATGGCGCCAATTTCGAGGAAACGGTTGTTTTCTTCAACAGCGGCCCTCAGGCAAATAGTATTGTTGTAGTTGGATTTTACGGAGACAAACTCCAAATCGGCTATGGATCAATGGGTGGCTGGGATCCATTCGGGCCCGAACGACTCATCACTCGCTCAGAAGGCAATGTGCTTTTTGAGCTAGATGATCAATCTGCACTTGGTTTATATAAAAATTACCTGGGGGATCATGCCAAGGATTTGCCATCCAGCGCGCTTCTCTTCCCCCTTAGCATCCGCTCTGATGATTACCCAGAACAGCTTGTGCGCACTATCTTGGCAGTAGATGACGAAGCAGGAAGTATGACATTTGCTGGCGATGTTCCCCAAGGTGCGTACGCTCGCTTTATGAAAGCGAATTTCGACCGTTTGGTCGATGGTGCTTATGGAGCAGCTAAAAACAGTTTTGAGCTTGGCGGCAATGAATCGCCCGACTTAGCGATCCTGATCAGTTGTGTAGGCAGGAAACTTGTTTTGCAGCAAATGGTCGAAGATGAAGTGGAAAGCGTGCGCGAGGTCTTGGGTGAGAGTACGACCCTAACAGGATTCTACTCTTATGGTGAAATCTGCCCATCCGCTCCTAACGCAAACTGCGATCTGCACAATCAAACTATGACAATCACAACAATATCGGAGAAGTAATCAGTGCACAGATTACTCCAGCGCCAATTGAGGCGCTTCTTAGAGACAGATGAAGAATTTCCTGAAGAATTAGAACGTTTCGTTCAGGCAGTTGACGCGGCCTATCATCAGGCCGATGATGATCGTGCCTTACTAGAACGTTCACTAGAACTAACATCACAGGAATTGATCAACCGCAATGAACAACTCCGCATTCGGCGTAAGGAGTTGGAACAAATGGTTGGTGAACGTACTGCCGAGTTGGAGTTCCTAACCATCCACCTTCAAACAGCCGCTGAAATTGCGCGCGATGCAACCACCACACAGAACTTAGATGAACTCTTGACCAATGCCGTCACCCTGGTCCGCGAACGATTTGGGTTCTATCACACCGCGATCTATCTAACCGATGAACGCGGCAAATATGCCATTCTCATGTCTGCAACCGGTGAGGTTGGTCAGCGAATGGTGGCCGAAGAATTTCACCTAATGCTGGATAAAAATTCCCTGGTTGGGCAAGCTGCTTTATCTGGTAAATCTTTCAATGATTTTAGTGCAGATTCTGATGAAGAACAACGGGGTTCAGCTTTGTTGCCTGAAACACGCTCCGAGTTGGCGCTGCCTCTCCGCGTAGGAGATCATATCATTGGTGCATTTAATGTTCACAGCCGGGAAGATTCCGCCTTTGATCAACAAATCACATCCGTATTGCAGACGCTTGCTGATCAATTAGCAGTTGCTATTTCCAATACACGTCTTTTACAAGAAATGGGCCAGACTTTACGAGAGCTTGAGGTTGCCACGGGCAGCTATACACAAGAAGCCTGGAAAAAAGTTACACAACGCTCCGCAGGCTTACTGGGTTTCCGTTATCGCGGTCTGGGTATTGAACCTATCACAGAAGATGACCAACCAGTTTCAGCTTCTCAGGATGATGAAACCACTAAATTGACTGTCCCAATCCGTTTACGCGACCAGATCATCGGCACTTTGAACCTGCAAGTTGAAGAAAATGAAGCCCTGCCAGAAACCAAAGCCCTGGCGGAATCAGTCGCTGAACGTATGGCCCTGGCCATTGAGAATGCAAGATTGCTAGAAGATACCCAGCGACGCGCAGACCGTGAACGTATGGTCTCATCAGTAACATCTAGAATACGCCAGACCTTGGACGTTGATTCTGTGTTACGCAGTGCGGCCAATGAAATAAGAGAAGCAATGGGTCTGCATGATGTCGTGATCCGATTGGCAGCCACCGATCTGCCTCCCCAAGAAACACCGATCAAAACCGGTGACAATGGAGATTCGCCAAATGACAATTAAACACTACACTAAACTGCTAATTCTGTCCCTACTATTTATTTTTAGCTTAACGTCCTGCCAGGTAGCGGAGACTGATGTCGAGCAACAAGAAGAGCCGCAATCGGCAGAAATATCGCCTGAGAAAACCCTGACCCTAGGCGATGTATCAGGAAGTGCTGCCTGGACGATAGAACACTTCCAACCCCTGGCAGATTATCTGGCGGAAAACCTTTCAGAATTTGGCATTACCCATGGCAAGGTCATTGTCACATCAGATCTACCATCCATGTTGGATCATTTAGAAACTGGTCAGGTAGATCTATATTTTGACAGCCCCTTCCCTGCGCTAGAGGTGTATGAACAAATTGGTGCCCAACCCCTGGCTCGTCGGTGGAAGGGTGGTGTCAGCGAATATTACTCTCTTATCGTTGTGCACAAAGACAGTGGCATCACGGATTTGGAAGGCCTAATAGGACAGGTCTTGGCCTTTGACCATCCTGCCTCCACTTCGGGATACTTACTCCCAAAAGCCCATCTCGTCATCAACGGATATGAAACCACTGAACTTGATGAAGTGAGCGGGACAGTCAGTCCTTCAGCAATTGGATATGCCTTTGCCTTCGGCGAAGAGAATCAAGCTCTCTGGCTGCTTGATGGCAAAGTTGCCGGAGCAGCATTCTCAAATGGTGATTTTAATGACATGAGTGAAGAGCAGCGTGAGCAGTTGGTCATTCTTGCTCAAACACCTTCAGTTCCGAGACATATTGCCTTGTCTCGCCCTGGAATGGGCAATGAGATGCGGGAAAAGATCACCACCCTTCTTCTTGAACTGCATATCACAGTAGAAGGTCAAAAAGTTCTGGAAGCCTTCGAAGGTACCAGCCGATTTGACGAACTCCCCGGTGGAGTTGAAGGGATAATGAATTCGTTGCGAGAACTATTTGCTCCTGTAAGATAGTGAGTAATTCGTACTATGAAAAAAAGAAGACTCAGTCTAACCATCGTCTTTACGGTTGCTATAAGTATCATTGTTACGGCTGCTGCAGCTGCGTTTTTGATATCTAATATCCGTACAGTAACTAGAGCTGGGAGAAATCAACTCATTGCAGGCAACCGTGCAATGTTATCGGTTTCCACAAGGTTGATGTTCAATGCGCTTTATGAGTCAGATGTTTGGACGATCAACAATATGCTGGATGAATTCACCGGTGAGGAAAATATCATTCATGCGGCTGTTCGCGATATTGATGGGAATATAGTAGCAGAGTCAACAACGGAAGAATGGACATCGGGAAAACTGATCGCTCAGGGGCTCGTTTTCAGGGCTTTAGCACAGGGAACAATCATCCAGCATGAAATCGATGATCAATTCCTCCTTATCGGTCCTATTTCCATCGGGCCCGAACAGCTTGGAACCTTAGAGCTGGCCTTTGACATGTCCAAATTCCAATCCTCGTTAATTAGGTCTTCTATTTTCACTGCCCTGATTACGATAACCTTTCTGGGTGTGGCAGTATTTGTGAGCAGCCTAGTTTTCAGACGTTTTATCCTCGGACCTATCAACGCATTGGTGCTCGCTGCTGATGATATCGGTCATGGCAATCTCGACACAAAGATTCCTGAGATAAATTTGGAAGAACCCACTGTCTTAACTTCAGCGTTAGAGAATATGAGGTCTAATTTGCAGAATCTCTATCAGGATTTGGAGACACAGGTTAAAAATTTGGAAAGACGTGCAAAATATCAGGAGGCTACAGCCCTAATTGCCCGAGATGCTGCCGCTTCCACAGATATTGATGAATTAATTTCAAGCGCAATCAATTTAATTGGCGAACGCTTTGATTTTTATCGCCAAGGTATCTTCCTACTGAACCCAGATGATGATTGGGTCGTGCTCCATTCTGCATCCGGGGCAGATGTAGAGCAACTTTTAGAAGATGACTACAAGCTTAGAGCCGGTCAAGAAGGTATTGTCGGACATGTCTCTGCAACTGGCGAAGCATATGTTGCTCAAAATGTCGAGGAAGATCCCATATTTGTGCCTGATGCTGGCTCCAAGGAAATATGCTCAGAGTTAGCGCTTCCGCTTCAAACTCGTGGCGAATTCATCGGGGTGTTAAGTGTGCAAAGTCAACAGCTAGATGCCTTCAGAGAGGAAGATGTCGCGGTATTACAAACGCTCGCCGATCTGATCGCGGTAGCGATCAGCAACGCGCGTCTTTTGCGTCAAACTCAGGATAACTTAGAAGCAATAAGTCGAGCTTATGGTGAATTGAGTCGCGAAACCTGGACCGAAATGCTGCGTGTACAACAGAATATTGGCTATTATAGTGACGTTGATGGAGTAATGCCATTAATTGAAATTGACCAGAATCTCGAAGGAAATAGTGATCTTCCTTTGTTAGAAATCCCTGTATCGGTGCGAGGACACATAATCGGTACCATTCAGGCGCACAAATATGATGGGGGAGGTGATTGGACCGAAGAAGAAACCCTTCTGTTGAATTCTATGGCAGAGCAACTCAACCTTGCACTAGAAAGTGCACGGCTCTTTGAAGATACACAACGTCGTGCTATTCAGGAGCAAATGACGAGTGAAATTACTGCTCGCATGAGAGAAACTCTAGATATAGAAACAGTATTAGAGACAACGGCTAGGGAGATTGGCACAGCAATGAACTTAGCTGGGCACGGTTCAGAAATAAGTTGACAGATTAGGGGAAAAGGGTTGTCAGGGGTCTC
>JACKQG010005849.1_pt1 | contig 13311 bp, 10 predicted proteins | sample 8237621 | NCBI WGS metagenome assembly JACKQG01 (sample SAMN15677084, study PRJNA649215) | marine metagenome | biome: marine; feature: Black Sea; material: saline water; isolation source: suspended particulate matter (SPM) from the Black Sea western gyre | collected 2013-06-09/2013-06-10 | depth...
GGGAAACGCAGCTTCATGGTGATACCCGTAGGCGCCGAGTGATCATCGATGAGTTCGTCGCTCCGGAGCCTACCACGGACGGCCATGCGATTGAAGGCTCCTCGCCCCGTCGTTGCGCTCCGGCGCCTATGGTGACAGACTGTGTGCGGACAGGCCGCGAAGGAACCGCCAGCGAGGAGGTCGAGGGATGATGTTGAGATCGGCGGCAATACTTGCGTTCGCCGCCCTCACGCTGGCCGGCTGCGGCGGCGGCGAGACCGCGCGCGACGACGGCCGGTTGCGGGCCGTCGCGACCACCGGCCAGGTGGGCGACCTGGTCGCGACCGTCGGCGGCGACCGCGTCGTGGTCGCCTCGTTGATGGGGCCGGGCATCGACCCGCACCTGTACAAGGCCAGCGCCGGCGACGTCACGCGCCTGCGCGAGGCCGACGTCATCTTCTACAACGGGCTGCACCTGGAAGCCAAGATGGGCGAGGTGCTCGAGGGCATGGGCGCGCGCAAGCCCGTGGTCGCGGTGGCCGAGGCGCTGCCGGAGGACCGCCTGCTGTCGCCCGCCGGCTTCGAGGGGGTTCACGACCCCCACGTGTGGTTCGACGTCTCCCTGTGGCGCCTGACCGTGGACGCCGTGGCCGACAAGCTGGCCGAGCTGGATCCTGAGCACGCCGACGGCTACCGCGCGCGCGCCGCCGCCCACGCGGCCGAACTCGAGGCGCTGCACGCCCATGCCGTCGAGCGCTTCGCGAGCATCCCCGAGCGTCAGCGGGTCCTGGTCACCGCCCACGACGCCTTCAACTACCTGGGCCGCGCCTACGGGCTCGAGGTGCGCGGCCTGCAGGGCATCAGCACCGCCACCGAGGCGGGCACCGCCGACGTGCAGGACCTGGCGGCGTTCATCGCCGAGCGCGAGATCCCCGCGCTGTTCGTGGAGTCCTCGGTCTCGCCGCGGGCCATCGAGGCCGTGCGCCAGGCCGTGAGGTCGCGAGGCTTCGAGGTGATCGTCGGGGGCGAGATCTTCAGCGACGCCCTCGGCGATCCCGGCACGCCCGCCGGCACCTACCTGGGCATGATCCGTCACAACGTGGACACCATCACCGCCGCCCTGCGCGGGGAGGCCGGCCATGAACACGAATGACGCGCCCGCGGTCCGCGTGACCGACCTCACCGTGGCCTACGGCGAGCTGCCCGTCCTCTGGGACATCGACATGGACGTGCCCGCCGGCAAGCTCATGGCCGTCATGGGACCCAACGGCGCGGGCAAGACCACCCTGATCAAGGCGATCCTCGGACTGGTGTCCCCGGCCGCCGGCCGCGTGGAGATCCACGGCGACCTCTACGCGCGGCAACGCCACCTGGTGGGCTACGTGCCGCAGCGGGAGAGCGTGGACTGGGACTTCCCCACCTCGGTCCTGGACGTGGTGATGATGGGCCGCTACGGAGCACTGGGCTGGATCCGCCGGCCCGGCCGGCGCGAGCGCGAACAGGCCATGGCCGCCCTCGAGAAGGTGGGCATGACCGACTTCGCCCGGCGCCAGATCAGCCAGCTCTCCGGGGGCCAGCAGCAACGCGTGTTCCTGGCCCGGGCCCTGGTGCAGGACGCCCGCGTCTACCTCATGGACGAGCCCTTCCAGGGCGTCGACGCGCGCACCGAGCGGGCCATCGTCGATCTGCTCAAGGAACTGCGCAGCCAGGGACGCACGGTGGTCGTGGTGCACCACGACCTGCAGTCCGTGCGCGACTACTTCGACTGGATCATGTTGCTGAACGTGCGCCGCATCGCCTGCGGACCCGTCGCCGACGTCTTCACCGACGACAACCTGGCCCTGGCCTACGGCGGACGCGTGGACTTCCTGCAGCGCCAGGCCCCGGACGACCCCCCGCCCGACCCCCAGGACGCCTTCACGGGCTACGGGCGGATCCGCCCATGAGCCTGCTGACCGAACTCGTCACCGACTACACCCTGCGCACGGTGGCCCTGGGCTCGGCGGCCCTGGGCCTGGTGGCCGGCGCGCTGGGCGCCTTCGCCGTGCTGCGGCGCCAGAGCCTCCTGGGCGACGCCGTGAGCCACGCGGCCCTGCCCGGCATCGTACTGGCCTACGTGATCACGGGCGCCAAGACGCCCCTGGTGCTCGTGCTCGGTGCGGCGCTGGCGGGCTGGACGGCGTCCCTGCTGGTGATGCTCGTGGTGCGCACCTCGCGCATCAAGCTGGACACCGCCCTGGGACTGGTGCTCTCGACCTTCTTCGGACTGGGCCTGGTGCTGCTGTCGCTGGTGCAGCGCAGCGCCGGCGCCGGCCAGGCGGGACTGGACCGCTTCCTCTTCGGCCAGGCCGCGGCGCTGGTGGGAGACGACCTGAAGACCATGTCGATCCTCGGCGCGCTGGTCCTGGCCGCGCTGATGGTCCTGTGGAAGGAGTTCAAGCTGCTGAGCTTCGACCCCGCCTTCGCGGGGTCGCTGGGCCTGCCGGTCCGCCTGCTCGACGTGATCCTGACGACCCTGCTGGTGATCGCCATCGTCATCGGCCTGCAGACGGTCGGCGTGGTGCTGATGAGCGCCATGGTCGTGGCGCCCGCCGCGGCGGCGCGCCAGTGGACGGACCGACTGGGCCGGCTGGTGATCCTGTCCGGGATCTTCGGCGCGGCGAGCGGCCTCGCGGGCGCCGTGCTGTCGAGCCTGGTGCCGCGCCTGCCCACGGGACCGACGATCATCCTGGTCGTCACGTCCATCACGCTGATCTCGCTGCTGGTCGCGCCCGGACGCGGCGTGCTGGCCGAGCGGTGGCGCCGGGGCCGGCAACGCCGGCGGGTCCAGGCCGACAACGTGCTGGCCGACCTCTATCGCCTGGCCGCCCAGCACCGCGAGCCCGCCGCGGCGCCCCACGCCGTCGACGCGCTGCGCGCCATGAGCCCGCACGCCGGCGTGAGCGCGGGCCTGAGGCAACTGGCCGAACAGGGCCTCGCGGTCGCCGATCCGGACGGGCACTGGCGACTGACCGAGGCCGGTCTCGATCGCGGCCGCGAACTGACGGGAGGCGCGGCATGAGCGCCCCGCAGCTGGAGATCCTCGCCATCGCCGTGGTCACCGCCGCGGGATGCTCGCTGGTCGGCGTCTTCCTGATGCTGCGCCGCCTGGCCATGCTCTCGGACGCCATCAGCCACGCCATCCTGCCGGGCATCGTGGTGGCCTTCTTCGTCACCCGCGACCTCGCCTCGCCCTGGCTGGTGATCGCGGCGGCCCTGACGGGGCTGCTGACCGTCGTGCTGGTGGAGGCCCTGTCGCGGTCGCGGCGGCTGAAGGAGGATGCGGCCATGGGCCTGGTCTTCCCGGCCATGTTCTCCGTCGGCATCGTGCTGATCACGCGCTATGCGGGCAACGTGCACCTGGACGTGGACGCGGTGCTGCTGGGCGAGCTGGCCTTCGCCCCCTTCGACCGCTTCGTCGTGGGCGGCGCCGACCTCGGCCCGCGCCACCTGTGGGTCATGGGCGGCGTGACGATGCTGAACCTGCTGGCCGTCTCGGTCTTCTTCAAGGAACTCAAGCTGGCCACCTTCGACGCCGGCCTCGCCGCCTCGCTCGGCCTGGCGCCGGCGGCGATCCACTACGGCCTGATGGCGCTGGTGTCGGTGACCGCCGTGGGCGCCTTCGACGCGGTGGGCCTGGTCCTGGTCGTCGCGCTGATGATCGGCCCGGCGGCCGCCGCCTACCTGCTGACCGACCGTCTGGGCCTGCTGCTGGTGCTGGCGGTGGCGCTGGGCGCGCTGGCGGCGGGACTGGGCTTCGCCCTGGCCGTATGGCTGGACGCCTCGATCGCCGGCTGCATGGCGGTGGGCGTGGGCGCCGTGTTCGGGGTCGTGTTCCTCGCGGCGCCCGGCCGCGGCCTGATCTCGGCCCTGCGCCGCCGGCGCCGCCAGCGCCGGGAGTTCGCCCAGGTCATGCTCGCCATCCACCTGCTGCAGCACGAGGGCGGCGCGGAGGAGGACGAGGAGTCGCGCGTGGAGCATCTGCACGGCAAGCACGTGGGGTGGACGCCCGCCTTCACGGCGCGGGTCGTGGACGGCGCGGAGCGCCGCGGCCTGGTCGAGCGCGCGGGCGAGCGCCTGCGCCTGACCCACGCCGGCCGCGAGGCGGCGGGACGGGCCCTGAGCGGCGCCCGGGCCTGATCGACAATCCGTATTCCTCCACAGGCGAATCGACGCGCACGCGCCGTCCGTGAGCGGCGGAGGCTGTGGTATACTCCGAGTTCCGGCTGTCCGCCACGAAACCGCCCGAGGGGCCGGATCGCGTCCACCAGGAGGGAGACACCATGTCCAGCTCGCGTCACGTCACCGCCCGACGATTCCCATATCTCTGCCTGTTCATGCTCGCGCTGGCGGCGACCCCGGCCGGGGCCGGGGTGCTCCAGAACGACAGCTACGTGGACGGCGGCACGGTCGCCTTCCAGGGTGGATTCGTGGCGGGGGAAACCGCCGCGGTCAGGCTCATACCCGCCCAGTCGGGCACGCAGCTCCTGGAGGACGTCCACTTCCTGCTGGGCGGCGCCGGCACCCAGGTCTTCATCACCCTGAACATCTGGCGGGACACGGGCCCCGGCTCGCCGGGCGTCCTGCTCTACACCAACGACTACTCGGTGATAGGTTCGGACGACACGTTGCACATCATAGATCTCACCGGCCAGAGCATCGACGCGGACGGCGGCATCTGGGTGGGCTTGGAGTTCCAGCACACGGGATACCCCTCGGTGGCCCGGGACGACGACGGCATCACCCCCAACGTGAACTACATCGACGCCAGCGGCCTCGGCTGGGTCGAGTCCGGCCTGCTGGGCCTGACTGGCGACTGGGTGATCCGCGCCACCGCGGCCGACCTGGCCGGCTTCACGGTCGGCGGCACGATCACGGGCCTGGACGGCGCCCTCGCCCTGCAGAACAACGGCACCGACGACTCGATCTTCGGCGCGGACGGCCCCTTCACCTTCGCCCAGTCGCTGGCCAACGGCAGCACCTACGACGTGTCGGTGATCCTCGAGCCGGCGGCCCAGGACTGCTACCTGGCCAACGGCGCGGGCACCATCGGCGGCGCCGACGTGACCGACGTGCTCGTCACCTGCATCGACGAGTCCACCGTGGCGGCCAACGACGGCTGGGAGCCGGGGCAGAACCTCAACTTCCAGGCGGGCTTCGCGCCCGACGAGATCGCCGCCTCCCGCTTCACGCCCGTCGGCGCGGGGCAACGCCGTCTCACGCGCGTGCTGTTCATGTACGGCGGTCACATCTCCACGGGCCTCGCGCGCCTGCACGTGTGGGACGACAGCGGCGGCGCCGTCGTGCCCGGCACCGAGCTCTTCGCCGCCGACTACCAGCTCACCGGCGGCACCGGCCTGCAGTCCATCGATCTCTCGGCCCAGAACATCCTGGTCTCGGACGACTACCGCGTGGGGATCGAGTTCGAGCACTTCAGCCTGCCCTCGGTCTCGCGCGACGACGACGGCCTCGTCGCCGACCGGAACTTCATCTACGTGACCGCCGGCACCTGGCACGAGTCCGGCACCTTCGGGCTCACCGGCGACTGGATCATCCGCGCGGTTGACGTGCCGGCCGGGGGCGGCGATTTCGCCATCACCTCGGTGGCCGACCTGCCCAACGACCAGGGCCGCCAGGTGCGCGTCGCCTGGGAGGCCGCGCCCGACGACGATCCGGGCAGCGGCCAGCCCGTCACCGGGTACACCCTCTTCCGGCGCATCGACGACGGCTTCAAGAGCGGCGCGCCCGACGTCGATCCCCTCGCCGTGCCGGCCTATCCGCCGGGCGACTGGGACTTCCTGACCACGGTGCCCTCGTTCGGGGAGGCGACCTACTCCACGATCGTGCCCACGGTCGCCGATTCCACCATCGCCGAGGGCATGCACTGGTCGGCCTTCTTCGTGCGGGCCATGACCGACGTGCCGAGCGTCTTCCAGGACTCGCCGCCGGACAGCGGCTACTCGGTGGACAACCTCGTGCCCGAGGCCCCGCAGGGCCTCATGGCCGCCTACGCGGGCGGCGGCGGGGTGGACCTGGCCTGGGAGGAGAGTCCCGAAGCGGACTTCGACTACTTCAAGGTCTACCGGGGAGACGCGCCGGGCTTCGTCATCGACCCGGGCAATCCGTACCACACGACGACCGCTCCCGACTGGCACGACGCCGCGGGCGGGACGGGGAACCACTACCGCGTCTCGACCGTCGACTTCGCGGGCAACGAGAGCGAGGCGGTGGCGCCGGGCGTGCTCAGCGGGGTCGCGGGCGTTCCCACGCGGGCGGTGCTCATGCAGAACCACCCCAATCCCTTCAACCCGGCCACCAGGATCCGCTTCTCGCTCGCGACCGGCGGCCACGTGCGTCTCGGGATCTTCGACAGCCGCGGCGCCGCCGTGCGCGACCTCGTGGCCGGCCCGCGCGAGGCGGGCGTCCACGAGGTGCACTGGGACGGCTTCGACGACCGGGGACGTCCCGCCGGCAGCGGCGTGTACTACTACCGCCTGCTCGTCGACGACGAGCCCGGCCAGACCAGGAGGATGAGCCTGGTCAAGTAAGGGCGTATCACTTCGAGGATTCGAGTTACCGGCGGGGGTCATCGCTCAAGCGGCGCGCGACCCCCGCCGGACCAGTGCCGTCGCCACCGCCATCTGGATCCCCCACCCCGTCACCGTCAGGCCCAGGATCACGGCGTCGCCGTGGCCCCAGCCCTTCATCAGCGCGGCGAAGAGATAGACCAGGACCAGCCCCAGACAGTAGGTCTGCAGGGCCTTGCGCCCGCAGGCGACGACGGGGGCGGCCCGGCGCCCGGGCCAGAATCCGAGATCGCGCGGCAACATCCGCAGCGCGACCAGCGACAGCGCGCCGAAATAGACCAGCCGCGTGATCCCGAGGTTGGTCTTGTCGGTCCAGGGCAGCTTGCCGTACACGAGGTCGTCGTGGATGAAAGGCACCTGGGGATCCCAGGCCGCCATGACGGCCGGCGCCGCCGTCCGCACCAGCACGCCAGCCACAACCACGCACACACATGCCGCCAGCAGCCACCGGGAACACCAGAAGCGCTCGGGGCCGGGCGCGCCGAGACGGGCCAACGCGATCCCGCCGAAGAAGAGCAGCTGCCAGGACAACGGATTGAAGTACCAGGCCAGCCCGTCCGGCCAGTCGGCGAGGTTGGCCCCGGGGATCAGCAGCGGCACCGCGTACAGAGCCGCCGAGGCGAGCAGCGCGAGGGCGGGGTTGCGCTTCAGCAGCCACAGCCAGCAGGGCAGGGCGAAGAGAAAGAGGATGTACAGGCGCAGCACGTCGAAGGCGTAGGGCGTGTAGGCCAGCGCCAGCGCGGCGGGCACGGCCTCGAGGGGGCGTTCGAACAGGAGCGTGAGACGGGCCCGCTGCAACGACTCGGCGCCGCCGAGCCCGAAGACGCCCACGATCGCGACCGTCGCCGCCAGGGCCAGCAGGTGCCAGAGGTATAACTGCCCGGCCCGGCGTGCGGACTTGCGCAGCACGTCCCGGAAACCGCCGGCGTCGAGGACCCGGCCGTAGACCAGCCCCGCCACGTAGCCCGAGATGAAGATGAAGACGTTGGCGCAATCGGTCAGGGTGAGCGTCTGCAGCGAGTAGTCGCGCAGCAGATGGTTGCCGCCGAGGTAGGCCGCGTGGTTGGTGAAGATCATCAGCAGGGAGAGTCCCCGGAAGGCGTCGATGCGCAGGTCCCGCGGCAAGGTTCGGCTCCGATCTGCTCGGGGACGCGAGGGCGCGGCGGGACGAATGCCCCGTGCGCCATGGGGAGATCGTAGGACGGGGCCCGCGGGGGGTCAAGACGAGGCGCGCCATATGCAGCCCGGCCGAACCGTCGGTCGGGCTTTACGCATGATCTCCCGGCCCGATCCCGCCTTTCGGGAGACAGGGGGTCATCGACCGCACGACGCCTCTTTCGGGACGGAGCGGGTTTCCATACCTTGATCGCTCTCGGCACACGGCTTGCTCGACATCCCTATGGAGGACACCACCAGATATGACACCTGTACGCATTCTCATACTCGCCATCGTCCTGGGTCTGTTCACCCTCACCGCCTGCTCCGACGACACCGTCGGCCTGGAGCCGCCCGTGACGGTCGACGACCCGCCGAACGATCCGCCCGACGGCCCGCCGGATGACCCGGACGATCCGCCCGACGATCCCGACGACCCGCCGGACGATCCCGACGATCCGCCCGACGATCCGGTCGATCCGCCGGACCTCGCGCCCGGCCGGGGCCAGTTCCGCCACATGGACGTGCTCACCTTCACCCGGGGCATGAACTACCGCGTGCCCGCCGGCGCCGAGCGCCGCAGCGTGGAGGAGTGGCTGGCGAACCACGTGGACGTCAACGAGGGCGATCCGGGCGTGCTGGATTTCGATCCCGACGTGGAGATCTTCCGCTACGACCTGGACCTCACGGCCATCACCACCACCTCGGGCGGGCTGCCCGCCGCGGAAGAGGCGTACCTGCACTTCGCCGAGGAGACGGTGATCCAGTACCGCGACCTGGCCGGCAACGACGTGGGCGAGCCGGTGACGATCCCCGGCAGTCCGGCGGGCGCCCCTCCGACCGAGGCCTCGCGCCTGCGTCTCTACATGTGGGACTCGCACCGCTACGCCTTCGACCCGGCGAACGCCGACTTCCGAAGCTGGCAGACCGCCCGCCTGCTGAGCCGCCTCGGCAGCGACAACGACGGCGTCTTCCTGGACGAGCACAGCCCCGGCTTCAGGCGCGGACTCTACCTGGGCCAGAACCGCATCCTCTCCGGCGGCGCCGTGCGCGAGCTGGACGGACTGCGCCCCTCGGAACCGAACCTGACCGGCCGCAACTACAACGAGCTCGACCGGCGCTACAGCGCGGACGTGACCGACTGGCTCGGCCACCTGCGCGACGCCTTCGAGGCCCGGGACAAGTTCATCCTCATCAACCCGGCCCAGTACTACTGGGTCGACCTCTCCGAGAACGAGTACACCGCCGCCGGCGGCGTGACCCTGGAGCTGGTCCACAAGCCCTACGACTGGTCGTCGGCGGGCTACGGCAGTTTCGCCGCCCGCGTGCAGCGCGCCCTGGACGCCGGCGTGTGGGTCGACCTCAACGGCCGCATGTGCGACTCCGGTCCCGGCAGCTACACGGCCGGTTCCTACCCCGACCGCGACGACCGCTACCGCATGTGGCGGCTGGCCAGCTACTACTACGTGCGCGGCATGCCCGGCAGCCCGGGCGTCGCCTACTTCGATCCCTCCTTCTGCAACGACAACGCCTCGCTGCAGGATTTCACCGACGAGTGGGCCCTGGCCTACGAGTACGATCTCGGCGACCCCCTGGACGAGGGCTTCGTCCTGCAGAGCGGCCCGGGCGAGTGCTCGGCCACCTACCGGATCTACGCCCGCGACTACACCTTCGGGCGGGTCCTGGTCAGGCCCCAGGACGCCATGAGCTGCAACGTCTTCGGCGACGAGAGCGCGGTCGAGGTGGTCCTGGACGAACCCATGCGCATCCTGTGGGCCGACGGCACCCTGTCGGAGCCGGTGGCCTCGGTGCGGCTGCGGAACTCGGAAGGGATGGTGCTGGTGCACGACGACGGTCGCTAGCCGGCCCCCTCCAGACAAGAGCGTGACAACGTAGGACGGGCCGCCGAGCGGTCCGTCCTACCCTTTGCTGCGCATTCCGGCCCTGGTCTGAGCCTTCCGGGCCTCACGCACGGAACCCGCATCCGGCGCCGTCACGGCGGCCGGGTGCGGGTTCCTCGTGTCCGGCGATGCGGGTTCTAGAGGCCCGAGACCAGACTCTGGAACTTCCCCAGCGCTTCCTGCAGCTGGGGATCGTCGGCGTTGTCGCCGGCCATCTGCATCAGCTTGGGCATGACGGTCTGGAAGCCCAGCGAGGCGGTGCTGAACTTCTCGAGGGCCCCCTCGAGCTCCTGCGGGGGATCGGTCTCCCACTCGGGGTGATCCGTGTTCAGCTTCTTCATGGCGGGCAACAGAGATTCCACCTTGTCCGTGAACGCGGTCAGGGCCGCGGCCACCGCCGGCGGCGCGTCCGCCTTGTCGATGGCGGAGGTCAGCGCCTCCATGGCCGCGGTGACGGTGGTGAGCAGGGTCTTTTCCTCGACGTACTTCGCACCCCCGCAGCCCACGAGCAGCACCGCGAGCAGGGCGACGGCCAGAATCCGATGGGTCTTCACGGAATACCTCCCGGAAGATGGATGGTATGACGAATAAAGGACCTGTCCTTCAGGTCCGCCCGACGTTGGCATGGGCGCGAAGCCTAGGCAATCGCTTTCTGGCGGACCAGGGGAACGGCCCGCTTCGGGCGCGGCCGCCGCACCGTGGCGATCAATCCCGAGGCGAACAGGCAGCCCACGCCGCAGATGGTGAAGGCCAGGGGGAAGTTGCCCATATCGCCCAGCCGGCCGCCCATGATCGGGCCGGCGATGCCGCCCATGCCGTAGGCGAGGAACACCCAGCCGTAGAGCTGGCCGATGTTGCGGGCGCCGAAGGTACCGGCGGTGATCATCGGGAAGAGGGCGAAGTTGCCGCCGAAGTTGAAGCCGATCAGGGTGGCGCCCAGGTAGAGCAGCCCCGGCGTGCCGGCCATGTGCTGGAAGAGCAGGACCAGGACGCCCTGGGAGGCGGCCATGACCACCAGCGAAGTCCGGGCGCCGAGGCGGTCGCTGACGACCCCCCAGACGATGCGCCCGACCCCGTTGGCCAGGGAGAAGCAGACGGCCATGGCCGTGCCGGCGGCCGCGCTGGCGCCCGCCTCGCTCATGCCGCCGGCCATCAGGGCCTGCATGGGAAAGAGCTTCATCAGGCCGATGCTCATCAGGCCCGCACCGGCGCTGAAGACGAAGGTCAGCAGGATCAGGTAGTACTGGGGCGTGGCCAGCATCTCGGCGGTGGTGTAGTCCCCGCGGCCCGCGGTGTCGGGATCGTCGCTCTCCCCCGGCGGCTGCCAACCGGCCGGCAGCCAACCCTCGGGGGGAAAGCGCAGCCAGATGCCGCCGATCAGCACCAGCGCCGCGAAGGCCACGCCCTCGATCACCAACGCGGGGCCGAGACCGACCGAATCGAGCCGGTGGCCCCCGGCGCCGGCCAGCTTTACCCCCAGCGCCGCCCCCAAGCCGCAACCCCCCCCGGCCAGACCGGTGATGAAGCCCTTGCGGTCCGGGAACCAGCGCATGCCCACCGCGATGGGCACCACGTAGGCCAGCCCGATGCCGCAGCCGCCGGCCACGCCGATCAGCAGCAGGGTCGGCAGAAACCCGGTGCCGCCCGTCAGCCCGGCTCCGACGTAGCCCGCGCCCAGCACGAGTCCCCCCGCCCAGGCCAGCGGACGCGGTCCGACCCGCGGCAGCAGGCGTCCCGCCACGACCATCGACACGGCGAAGCAGGCCAGTCCCGCGGCGAAGACCCACTGGGTCTGCACCTTGGTCCAGCCCGCGTCGGCGAGCAGGGGCGTGAAGACCGACCAGGCGTAGATGGCCCCGAGACAGAGCTGGACCAGGATCGCCCCCACCACCACGAACCACCGGTTGCCGACCTTCTGCTGCGCCATGACCGCTCCCGCCGCTGGATGTTCGAACGCTGCCGCTGCCGCGGGAAATCTAATAAACGCGCGTTTTCATTTCCAACCCTGAATCAGGTCTCGACGAAGATGATTCGTGCCGGGCCCGATCCCTCAACCTCTGGTCATGCGCGGCCGTTTCCCGTAGGATCAGGACGTATCGAGGGATTCCCATCCAGAGGAGGCTCGGAACATGATGGCCAGGCTCACCGTCCGTCCGGGGCCCCTGGCCTCGCTGCTCGCCCTGCTCTGCCTGTCGATGTTCCTCGGCGCCTGCTCCGAAACGCAATCGCCGCTCGCCACCCACTCGGACGAGGAATCGGCCCGGCCGGCCCCGTCACGCGATCCGCTGCGGATCCTCTTCATCGGCAACAGCAATTTCGCCTTCAACGATCTGCCGGCCCTGTTCGGCGGTCTGGCCGCGGACCGGGGCCGGGACGTGGAGATCGAGGCCCTGGTTCCCTTTGGCTGGTCCCTCGAGGACCACTTCAACAGCCTGACCACACGCGATATGATCACCTCCCGGGACTGGGATGTCGTCGTCCTCCAGGGTTCCGGCCAGGCCGTCGGCTATCCCACCACCGTACCATTCAACCCCGTCTCTAACCTGATCCTGTTCTCTCAGCTCATCCACGGCCACTGCAGCACGACGGAGATCATGTTCAGCATGCCCTGGGCCCACGAGGACGGCATGCTGTGGTACCCCCTCCCGCACGACTACTTCGTCATGTACCAGCGCATCTACGACAACACCCTGGCCTACCCCGAGATCGTCGACCTCGTGATCGCGCCGGTCGGCAGCGCCTGGCATGCCGTCATGCTCGAGGAGCCGCCCCTGCACTACCTGTTCGCCGACGATTGGTACCACCCCTCGCCGCGCGGATCCTATCTGACCGCCTGCACGATCTACGCCTCCGTGTTCAGGGAGACCGCCGTGGGCGCCGGCTTCCTCGGCGGCCTGCCGGAGAACGAGGCCCGGCGCTTCCAGATCGTCGCGTCCGGCACGGTGCTGGAGGATCTCGAGCTCTGGCATCTGGCCTCGCCGGTCACGTCGGTGGATTGACGCCGGCGCCGGCCGATCGCTCCCGAGACGCCGGTCCCGCCATGATCCCTTGACCCGCCAGACGTCGCGTATCATCGTGTCGAGTGGCCCCGTTTCCGCCCGGCGCCGCCGTGCGCGACGCGTCAAGTCACTCAGCTCGAGGGAAAATCATGTCTTCCTCCAAGATCATCTGGACGAAAATCGACGAGGCCCCGGCCCTGGCGACCTGCTCCCTGCTGCCCATCGTGCAGGCCTACGCGAAAGGAACCGGCGTCGAGTTCGAGACGGCGGACATCTCCCTGAGCGGGCGCGTCGTCGCCAACTTCCCGGACAGGCTGAGCGACGAGCAGAAGATCCCCGACGAGCTGAAGCGCCTGGGCGAGCTGGCCAGGACGCCCGAAGCCAACATCATCAAGCTGCCCAACATCAGCGCCTCGATCCCCCAGCTGCAGGCGGCCGTCAGGGAGCTGCAGGACCTCGGCTACGACGTGCCCGACTTTCCGGAGGAGCCGTCCACCGACGAGGAGAAGGCCCTGCGCGCCCGCTTCGCCGTGGTACTCGGCTCGGCCGTGAACCCGGTGCTGCGCGAGGGCAACGCCGACCGTCGCGCGGCCGTCTCGGTCAAGAAGTTCGCGCAGAAGAACCCGCACAAGATGATGAAGCCCTGGCCCG
>JACKQG010005850.1_pt1 | contig 13311 bp, 10 predicted proteins | sample 8237621 | NCBI WGS metagenome assembly JACKQG01 (sample SAMN15677084, study PRJNA649215) | marine metagenome | biome: marine; feature: Black Sea; material: saline water; isolation source: suspended particulate matter (SPM) from the Black Sea western gyre | collected 2013-06-09/2013-06-10 | depth...
ATGACGAAACAGACCTCTCCACCCTCGAAGGTGACACCGTAATTGTTGCCATCGGTCAGGCCGCTGACCTGTCATTTGCGGAAAAAAGCGGGATCAAGGTCAGCCGAAAAGGCGGCTTGGAAGCGGATCCGGTCACCTTGGAGACGCCTTTGCCGGGCGTTTTTGCCGGGGGCGACGTCTTTTACGGGCCCAAGTCGGTGGTGGAAGCGGTAGAGTCAGGCAAGGAAGCCTGCGAAAGCATTCACCGGTATCTGAACGGGATGGACCTTCGGGAAGGCCGGGAAAAAGAGTGGTCGTATGAAAAGCCGGATACCGAGGGAGAACGCCACAGGCCGAGAGTCCCGATGAAGGCCCTTCCCCTTGAAGACCGTAGCGGCAACTTTAACGAAATTGCCCTCGGCTTCGGTGAGGACGAAGCAAAAAAAGAGGCAGAGCGCTGTCTCAAATGCGGTATCTGTTCGGAGTGCTACCAGTGCGTGGACGCCTGCCTAGCGCAGGCCATCGACCACCAGATGGGCCCGGTGGAAAAAACCGTTGAGGTGGGCGCCATCGTTCTTGCGCCCGGGTTTGAGGCCTTTGATCCAACCGTCTATGATACCTACAACTATTCTAATCATCCCAACGTGGTTACCAGTATGGAGTTCGAGCGGATACTCTCTGCCTCGGGCCCCTTTGAAGGTCACTTGGTCAGGCCATCAGATCACACCGAGCCAAAAAAAATCGCATGGCTTCAATGCGTCGGCTCCCGTGATATCAATCGCTGTGATCACGCTTACTGCTCCTCCGTCTGCTGTATGTACGCCATAAAGGAAGCGGTCATCGCCAAGGAACACAGCCCTCATGAACTGGATACCGCCATATTTTTTATGGATATGAGGACCTATGGTAAGGATTTTGAAAAGTACTACACCAGGGCAGAGGAGGAATCAGGGGTCAGATTTATCCGCTCCAGAATCCACTCGGTGGACCCGGCAGACGGGGATAATCTGACCCTCTCTTATGCGACCGAATCCGGCGAGGTGAAAGAAGAGACCTTTGATATGGTCGTGCTGTCGGTGGGTCTGGCGCCAAACAAAGATATTGTCCAATTGGCCGAGAAGCTCGGTGTTCAGTTGAACGAACACCAGTACGCAGCGACCACCAGTTTTGAGCCTGTCAGCACCAGCAGAGACGGAGTCTACCTATGCGGGGTGTTCCAGGGCCCCAAGGATATCCCCCAATCGGTCATGGAGGCCTCTGCGGCGGCTGCCAATGCCGGCCAGATACTGAGCAAGGCAAGAGGGACCATGACCCGCACCAAGGAACTTCCGGTTGAAAAGGATTTCACCGGCGAAGAACCTCGGATCGGGGTGTTTGTCTGCAACTGCGGCATCAATATCGGAGGTGTTGCAGACGTTCCCGCTGTCAGGGACTACGCCAAGACTCTTCCCTACGTAGTTCACGTGGAGGATAACCTCTTCACCTGTTCCCAGGATACCCAGGACAAGATGAAAGAGGTCATCAATGAGATGGTGATCAACCGGGTGGTCGTCGCATCGTGCTCCCCCCGGACCCACGAACCCCTGTTTCAGGAAACGATCCGGGACGCCGGTCTCAACAAATTTCTCTTTGAAATGGCCAACATCCGGGACCAGAATACATGGGTCCATATGAATGACCCGGAAAAGGCGACGGAAAAGGCAAAGGATCTTGTCCGTATGGCGGTCGCCAAGGCTGCACTCATCGAGCCGCTGCAACAGATCAGCCTCGGGGTAAACCGTTCGGCCCTTGTCATTGGCGGGGGTATAGCTGGTATGGAGGCAGCCCTCGGTATCGCCGAGCAGGGATGCCAGACATCCCTCGTGGAAAAGACAGGGGAACTGGGAGGCGTCGCCCGCAGGCTCCGGTCCACCTGGAAAGGCGAAAAGGTAGCACCCTATCTCGATAAACTTATCCAGAAGGTCCAGGACCATCCCCTGATCAAGGTTTTCATGGAGACCCGGGTCAAGAATACCTCGGGAATTATCGGCAATTTTAATACCACTGTCGAACCGGTAAATGACGATGGACCGCCTGTGGAGATCGCGCATGGCACCACCATCCTGGCCACCGGCGGCCAGGAGTATAGGCCTAGGGAATACCTTTATGGTGAACATCCTGACATCCTGACACATTTAGAGCTTGATGAGGCGATAACCCACAGCGACCCGCGGATCAGCAAGGGAAATACGGCGGTTTTTATACAGTGTGTCGGGTCCAGGATACCTGAGAGACCTTATTGCAGCAGGACCTGCTGCGCGCACACCTTAGAAAACGCCCTGACCCTAACGAAGATGAACCCGGATATGGATATCTACGTCCTTTACCGTGACCTTCGATCGTACGGGTTCCGGGAAGACCTCTACCGAGAGGCGCGGGCGAAAGGCGTCACTTTTATCCGCTATGACCTGGAAGGTCTACCCGAGGTCAGCATCAACGGCCAAAAGGAGATTTCCTTAAAGGTTATGGACCATGTCCTGGGACGTCTCATCCAGATCTTGCCAGACCTATTGGTTCTCGCAACGGCAATCGTCCCCAATGCAAACAAGGAGTTGTTCGAATTATTCAAAGTTCCGGTGAATGATGAGGGGTTCCTTATTGAAGCCCATATGAAGCTCAGACCGGTCGACTTTGCCTCTGACGGGCTGTTTATGGCCGGTCTCGCTCACTATCCCAAACCGATAGACGAGAGTATTGCCCAGGCCAAGGCCGCTGTGGCCAGGAGCATGACGATTTTAGGGAAGGAAAGCATCCTCGTGGGCGGGATAGTGGCTGAGGTCAGCCCTGAGAAGTGCGCCGTCTGCGTCACCTGCGTCAGGACTTGTCCCTACGGAGCACCCCGTATCGGTGACGAAGGGCACGCAGTGATTGATCCGGCAGAGTGCCGGGGGTGCGGGGCATGCGTGGCCGAGTGCCCCGGGAAAGCCATAACCCTTAAACATTTTACCGATGATCAGATTATGGCCAAAGAGGACGCCCTCTTTTTAGGTGCATAATATTAGAAGGTGAGCCAACGTCAAGAAATTGTGAGTAGAGACCTTTGAAAAATGTTCAATTTTGGTCAAGGTCAAGCCTCCGGCCCAGAGGGCCTACGCCCCGGCGGGGAAGGCGAAAATTTCAACCACAGGAATATATAGAATATTTCGAGGATTGAAATTTGAGTCTGACGCCGAGATTGGCCAAAAGGGGGCGTTTTGCAAAGGTCTCGAGCAGTGAAGGAGGAAACATGTCAGGCAGCTTTGAACCTAAAATCCTTGCCTTTTGTTGCCAGTACTGAGCGTATTCTGCAGCGGACCTGGCAGGTTCGATGAGGCTCTCTTATCCCAGCAATGTGAAAATTATTCAGGTCCCCTGTTCCGGCCGTGTGGACATCCTGCACCTCTTGCGGGCGATTGAGGACGGCGCAGATGGGGTGTATGTGGCCGGCTGCCTTGAGGGAGAGTGCCATTACATCAGCGGCAATCTCAAGGCCAAGAAAAGGGTCCAGTATGTAAAAAAAGTCCTTGAGGAAATAGACGTGGAGCCTGGACGTGTTGAAATGTTCAACCTTTCCTCGGGCGAAGGCCCCAAATTTGCTCAAATCGCAAAAGAGATGGTGGAAAGAATTAAGGTCCTGGGTCCCAGCCCGGTTAAATCATAGATCATTCGCATAAAGAGGTGAAAGATGATAGTCGCTGATCGAAAACCGCTCAAAGAGATCTTAGAGATGCTCAAAGAGTGTAACAGGATTCTGATTGTCGGATGTAAAGGGTGTGTCAGCGTGTGCAATGTTGGCGGGAGCAAAGAAGTGGGCATCCTGGCATCCATATTGAAGATCGCAGGGAAAAAAGATGGCCGGGACCTGAAGGTCGATGAAAAGACCTTGGAGAGGCAGTGTGATCCCGAATATGTTGATCAGATCAAAGATGTGGTCGCCGATTATGACGCGATTCTGTCCATGGCATGCGGTGTCGGCCCGCAGTTCCTGTCGGAACGCTATCCCGAAAGCCGCTGCCTGCCCGCCGTAAACACAACCTTTTTTGGAGGGGCGGTGCAGCATGGGGTATGGAGTGAAAGATGCGCCGGATGCGGTACCTGTGTGACCCACCTTTTTGACGGCATGTGTCCGGTTGCCAGGTGTTCCAAAAGCCTTCTCAATGGCCCTTGCGGAGGTTCCGCCAATGGTAAATGTGAGATTTCAAAGGATGTGGACTGCATCTGGGATATGATCGTCAAAAAGACAATGGAACAGGGCCGTCTTGATGATCTCCTGAAGTTCATGCCTGCCAAGGATTGGAGGACCGCCAGGGATGGAGGGCCCAGAAAGAGTGTGAGGGAGGAACTGGTACAATGAGCGATCTGAAATCCGGAAGCAATCTCGAAAAAGTCCTGAAAGCGGGTCACTTTGCCTTCACCGGAGAGTGTGGCCCCCCAAAAGGCGCGAATGTGGAGCACCTCAAGGAAAAGATTAAGCCGCTGAAGGGTATGGTTGACGCGGTGAATGTGACCGACAATCAAACAGCCGTGGTCAGGATGTCCAGCTGGGCTGCCTCCACCATCATGTGCCAGGAGGGGGTTGAGCCCAATTTTCAGATGGTATGCAGAGACCGAAACCGTCTGGCCATCCAGAGCGATATCCTTGGGGTCTATGCCATGGGGATACGGAACATGCTGTGCCTTTCCGGCGACCACCAGCGTTTTGGAAATCATCCCGAGTCCAAGAATGTGTATGATATCGATTCCATGCAGCTGATTGCCTTAGTAAAAAAGATGCGTGATGAGGGGAAATTTATGAACGGGGAAGAGATTGATGTGCCGCCCAAGCTTTTTATCGGTGCAGCCTCTAATCCGTTTGCTGATCCTTTTGAGTTCCGGGTATACCGGCTGGCAAAAAAGATCGCCGCGGGCGCGGATTTCATCCAGACCCAATGCATTTACAATATGGACAGGTTCAAGGAATTCATGAAAAGGGCCGTCGACATGGGGCTCCACGAAAAATGCTATATCCTGGCAGGCGTTACCCCCATGAAAAGCGTCGGTATGGCCCTCTACATGGCCAAACAGGTCCCGGGCATGGATGTCCCCGAATCCCTGATCAAGAGATTAAGGGGGGCCGGGAAAGGGAAGGCGGCTGAAGAGGGGATCCGGTTTGCCCTGGAACAGATCGAAGAATTCAAGGAGCTGGAGGGGGTGGCGGGCGTCCACCTCATGGCCATCGAATGGGAGCACCGGGTGCCAGAAATCGCTGAAAGGGCGGGAGTCCTTCCGAGACCGATCGTCTGATACGTTAATAAGGTACCAGGCGTAAGGCGCAAGGCTTAAGGCCCGTAAGATCAGTGGTCTCTTGATCTTGCGGGCTTTTTTTCTTGAGTTTCTCCCGAGAATATCCATAATAGATTTAAATTTAAGAGGTTTTTTAAGGGACCGATGATTATCACTACCAACAGCGGTCAGACATTCGACACAAACGAAGACCTTACCGCACCCGAACGTCATATCCTCCAGAAACTGTTTCTGTGGGAATCCATGTCTTCCAGCATTGAGGAGTTTAAAGAAAAAAAGAAGGAGGCGCTGGCGAAGGGGTGGAATAATTCCGGGCCAGTCATCGAAAGTAGCGCCTTGAAAGACATCATCAGCCACTTGGAGGCAAAGGTATCTCTTCGCCTGAATAAGTCGTGAGGAATCCTGCGTGAAACCCTCTTCAATCATATCGGAGCCCGAGGTGTTTGTTGAAGCAGCTAAGCTCATCCGCGGAAAACAGGCAGCGAAATCCCTTAACGTGGCCATTGTGGGAGGCGGAAAGGCCTGCTCTAACCTGCTCAAGATCTTAGATGAGGATTGGCAGTCAAGGCTCAAGATGAAAATACTGGGAGTGGCGGACGTGAATCCTGAGGCACCAGGCTTATGTTATGCAAGGGAATTGAACCTCTTTACCACTACCCATGTCCAGGAGCTTGCCAATTTAGAGGGGCTGAATCTTATCATAGAACTTACCGGATCCCCCAAAGTCAGAGAAGAGATATTCAAGGCAAAGCCATCCGATGTCTCTGTGATGGACCACGTGGCTGCCAGGTTCCTCTGGGACCTCGTCCAGATTGAGAGGGAAAAGAGGGAACTGGAAAGGGAGCGTCAAAGGTATGAAGAGCGGACCAAAAAACACACGCAGGTGATACTGGATTCGCTTCCCTATAGAATCATGGTGATCAATCTCGATTTCATGCTGGATACCGTCAATCTGACCTTCCTCAAAGAATTTGATCTCACCAGAGACGACGTATTGGAGAGGCCCTGTTATGAGGCAAGATATGGCCTGGACAGACCCTGCAAAGAGGCCGGGAGCACCTGTTACCTGGAAGACCATCTGGAGGAGATAAAGGAAAAGGGGTCTTTGAGTACCATCAAGGAATATGTGGATGAGAATGGTGAAACCCGTTTTGACGTAATCACTATTGCACCCATATTTGATGAACGTGGTGAGATTGTCCAGTTGCTCGAGGCCTCACGGGACGTTTCAGACCGGCTCATGTTGGAGCGGGAGATGCAGAAGTCCAACATCTTCTTTCAAAACGTCATTCAGAGCACTGTGGATGGTATCGTCGTGGTCGATACCAAAGGAAACGTGCTCATTTTTAACGAAGGGATGGAAAACCTGACCGGGTATACACAGACAGAAATCATGGAAGAAGGGCATCTGAGCTCTTTCTACAATATAGATGTGGCCAAAGAAAATATGAAAAAGATGAGGAGCGACCAATACGGTCCCATCGGCAAATTGAATCCAACCAGCATGTCCATTACGACAAAGCAAGGTGAAGAGGTGCCCGTGACATTATCGGCCTCTATCATCACCATAGATGAAAAAGAAGTGGGGAGCGTTGGCGTATTTACCGATATGCGGGAGATACTCAAGATGCGCAAAGACCTGGAAGACGCCCATCTCCAGTTGGTCCAGTCGGAAAAAATCGCATCCGTGGGTAGGATGGCCGCGGGTGTTGCGCATGAAATCAATAACCCCCTGTCCGGGGTCCTGATATATGCTGAACTACTCAAAGAAAGCCTCAAGGACAACTCCCCGTACCTGAACGACATCGAGGAGGTCATCGATCAAACCCTCCGCTGCAAAAAGATAGTCGCCGAATTGCTGGAATTCAGCAGACAGTCGATCGGGCAGAAATCTTCATTCAGCCTTTGGTATCTCATTAACCAGTGCCTTAATTTACTGATTAACCAGGCCCTTTTCCAAAACATCCAGGTGACGACCGCCATCGAGAAGGATATGCCGGAAATGGTGGGGGATATGGGACAATTACAGCAGGTATTCACCAATCTCTTTATTAACGCCGCCCACGCCATGGACGGAAAGGGAATGCTGAAGATCGCTGCCAATTACCATCCGGAAGATTCACTGTTCCTAATTGAGGTCTCAGACACAGGCCCCGGAATTCCGGTCGAGTTAAGAGATAAAATCTTTGAGATCTTTTTTACTACCAAACCTGTGGGCGTAGGTACCGGACTCGGTTTGAGCATTACACAGAATATCATTCAACTTCATGGGGGAACGATCCGGTTTGAGTGCCCTCCCGGCGGAGGCACCTCCTTCATCATCGAACTTCCCTTAGAATTTACTGAGAAACCAAAAGACGAACCCGCTTTTGTGGGGCTGGATGAATTATGAACGAGACAATGAAAATCCTGGTGGTAGACGATGAAAGGCCGATCAGAGACGGATGCCATCGGGTCTTGACCGGCAGGGGCTACGAGGTTATTACCGCCGAAAATGGCCAGATCGCCTTGGATATCCTGGCCAAAGGGCCATTAGACATCATCCTTCTTGATCTCAAGATGCCGGTCATAGGAGGTAAAGAGGTCCTCGAGGTTACCCGTGCAACTTATCCGGACATACCGGTGATCATTATCACGGGGCACGGGACTGTCGATACTGCAGTGGAATGTATGAAAAACGGGGCCTATGATTTCATCACTAAACCCTTCCAGATCGATCAATTCGTTCTCACTGTCCAAAGGGCGGCGGATAAGAGAAAATTGGAGCAGAAAGCCAGGCTGTTTGAGGAAGAAAACATCCGGAATCTTTATGATCTCAATCTTGAAAAAAGCCGTCTGAAGACCATTATCAACCGTATGGCCAACGGCGTCATGGTGACCAATCGGAACCTGGAGGTGGTCCTTCACAACCCGGCCCTGATGCGCCTGATGGAAACATCCGAAGAGATAGAAAATCCTGCCCCCATTGCCAAAATCATTAATAAAGCCTCGCTCATAGATACCCTGAAGCGGATCCTGACCGGAGAATCTTCTGAAGAGGTGTCGATCTCTCAGGAAATTCAGGTGGGAAAAAACACGTTGAGGGCTATTTCGGCGCCTGCGCTGGGCCCGGATAAGAGTATCGCAGGAACGGTTACGGTTCTCGAAGACATCACCGCATTCAAACAGCTCGACCAGATGAAATCTGACTTCGTCAATATGGTGGCCCATGAGCTTCGCAGCCCCCTTGTTTCAATCAGGCAGCTCAACAGCGTTCTTTTAGAGGGATTGGCAGGCCCCCTACAGGAAAAGCAGCAAGACTTTGTAAAAAGGGGCATGAGAAAGATCGACTCCCTGATACAGCTCATTAACGACCTCCTCGACGTGGCAAAGATCGAAGCGGGAAAATATGTCCAGCACCAAGTCCCTACCGATATCGGCAAAATCATTGAAGAGATTGTGGCCCTTATGGAACCGGGGGCCCGGGAACAAGGTATCATCCTTACGCATTCTTTCCGGGGTCTGAAACCGGTTCAGGCCGATCCCAAAAACATGGAGGAGATCATCAACAACCTGATCAGCAATGCCATCAACTACTCTCCCGAAGGTGGCCGGGTAAGTATCTCGGCCCGGGGCTTTGGCGAATATATGGAGATCAAGGTCGAGGATACGGGGGTCGGTATCCATCCTGAAGAACTACCCAAGATCTTTGATAAGTTCTACAGGGTTAAACACCCCAAAACCCGTCAGGTGACAGGGACAGGACTGGGGCTGGCAATTGTAAAAGGGGTGGTTGAGGCCCATCATGGCGCCATTGACGTGGAGAGTATTGTTGATAAGGGGACCATCTTCAGAATACTTTTGCCGGTCATCGAGCCGACGGATCAGTCCCAAAAGGACAACCCATCTGAATAACACGGGACAAAATGAAATCGGTCATCAACATCGCCCTTGTGGGAGGGGAGACCTACTGCAAGGAGATCCTGGAAAAGACCTCTCTTACGAACAGTGAGAGCGATGTGATAGAGCATTGTCTCTTACCTGCTTGTCTTCTCAAGGCAATCCAAGATTGAAATGACGATTTTGAACCTGAACCGGGTCGTGGAACAGACGCTGGTATTGAATTCAAACCTCTTGAGAATCAGCAGGGTAACGGTTGAGAAAGCACTTGATCGGAACCTGCCGGACATCGTGGGGTCCGCGGACCAGATCCAACAGGGATTTGTGAATCTGATCTCCAATGCCGTTGAGGCCATGGAGGGAAGCGGGGGCGGAACCCTGACAGTAACCACCGGGCATATTTCAAGAGAGGGAAAGGTCATGGTCCGCTTCAAAGATACCGGCAAAGGGATTGCCAAGGAAAACCTCGCCAGGATTTTCGAGCCCTTCTTTACCACGAAAAAGGAGAAGAAAGGCGTGGGATTAGGCCTTTCCGTGGTATACGGTATCATTGAAGAACATGGCGGATCCATCCATGTAGAATCCCGGGAGGGGGAAGGGAGTATTTTTACAGTTGAGCTCCCTCTAAAACATCCGTCAGATCCTCAACCCGGGAACGGAGGGGCCCATGAGCACTAAGATTCTGGTTGTCGATGACGAACTGATCATGAGGGAGTCTCTGAGTGGCTGGCTCTACAGGGATGGTCATGAAGTGGAAACCGCTGAGAGCGGAGAGGCGGCCTTAGAGAAGGTAAAGAGGTCCCGCTTCGATATTCTCTTGGTCGATCTCAAGATGGGAGGGATGAGTGGACTGGAGGTATTGAAAGAGATCAAGGAAATGGATCCCGATGTCGCAGTGGTCATGATTACCGCCTACGGTTCCATTTCAACGGCCATTGAGGCGATGAAGAACGGGGCCTATGATTATCTGCTCAAGCCTTTTGATCCCAACGAGCTTGGGCTTGTTATTGATAAGATCATCGGGCAACAGGCCCAGGCCCGTGAAAATCTCTTTCTGAAAGAGCAATTCAAAGACCGGACCCGTTTCGAGAGCATGATCGGGCAATCGGTGCCCATGCATAAAATCTTTAATCTTATTGAAGACGTGGCACCCACCGATTCAACGGTCCTGATCACCGGTGAGACCGGGACGGGCAAGGGCCTCGCCGCCAAGGCGATCCATACAAACAGCCCCAGGTGTGGGGGCCCCTTTGTGGTAATCAACTGTGGCGCGATTCCGGAACATCTGATGGAAAGCGAATTGTTCGGACATCAGAAAGGGGCCTTTACAGATGCAAAGGAGACAAAGAGGGGGAGGCTGGAACTGGCCCATGGAGGGACCCTGTTCTTAGATGAAATCGGAGAGGTCGGTATGAGGATGCAGATCGACCTCCTGCGTGTGTTGGAAGACCGCGTGTTTTACAGGGTGGGTGGCACGCAGCCGATAGAGGCGGACTTCAGGGTCATTGCCGCCAGCAATCGAAATCTTGAGAAAGCGATTAAAGAAGGGGCGTTTCGAGAAGATCTATACTATCGATTGAATGTGATTTCCATAATAATGCCGTCTGTGCGGGAACGCAAAGACGATATCCCTCTTATCGCTGAACATTTTCTTCACAGATTTTCCAAGGAAACAAACAAGCCCATAGACCTGATCAGCCGGGAAGCGATGGATGAAATGATGCTCTATGAATGGCCCGGAAATGTCAGGGAGCTGGAAAATGCCATCGAAAGGGCCGTCGTTGTGTGTAAGGGCCGCAGCATTCAGCCTGAAGACCTACCTATCTTCCGGCCTGAATATGTCTCTCCAAGCTCGGGCAATTCCTTGAAAGACGTTGAAAGAGAGCATATCATCAGAATGCTTGACGGGAATCAGTGGAATATTGCAAAGAGCGCAAGAATTCTGGGCATCGATCGGTCCACCCTGTACAGCAAGATCAACCGTTATCAGATTCAAAGGCCCAGGTGACCGACCCGCCCGTAAACAGGATCGTCATTTTTGCTGCCAGTGGTCTGGAATCCGAAATTCTTGCGCGGCTGAGTCTGGAGATTGATCGGATTTTCGATTATCGAACAGAGATAGTTCCCCTCCCCGATGATCTCACCTACGCCTTGGATCCGGTGCGCAATCAGTACCATTCAACGACTATCTTAGACAGGTTGACCCGTCTGACGCCACGCCATGCGGTCAAGGCACTCGCCATTGTGGAGGTCGACCTCTTTATCCCTATCCTGACCTTTGTCTACGGCGAGGCCCAGGTGGGCGGAAAGACATGCATTGTTTCCACCTACCGGTTAGCAGAAGGGGTTTCATTCGCCAGACCCCCTTCGCTCCTCAACCTGGTGTTGGTAGAGGTCACAACGCCACTCACCGGGGAAAGGACGCTTGCCACAAAACCTTCCCTATTCACGGTGATATCCGCCCTCCCCTGCTTGATCTGTTTCCCGATCAGAGGGGACTCGATGGAAAAAAGTGAGATGACGGAATTTTCAACAGTGCCCGGAGACATAACTCCTGTTAACGTTAGAAAGATTAATTAGCTATTTATTTTCAGACACTTATATGAGTGCGGGGTTTTCCGGCACGCATGTTGTAGTTCTCAACACCTTTCAAACCTGTGCAGTTAGGTCCGTTAGAGGCTCTTTCTCTATGGTTCCTTCTTTTTCCTTGAATTTTATCCAAGATTATCCATAATGTACCAAATTTCACGGCCCTTTACGGATAATGATTTAGAGTTTGACCAAGAGATGATTCGAGGAAAAGACATAAAGAGTGTTTTGATTGTTGACGATGAGGCCGTTGTAAGAAGCGGAATCAGCAGGGCCCTCAGCAATCGGAATATGGCTGCAAAAACGGCAGCGAATGGAAAAGAGGCCTTAGCGCTGTTGAAGAATCACCCGTTTGATCTCGTCCTCCTCGATATCAAGATGGAGGATATGGATGGTATCGAGCTCCTCAAAAGGATACGGGCTAAACACCCTGAAACGGGCGTGATAATGATCACAGGGTATCCAACCATTGACACGGCTGTTTACTGCACCAAGCTGGGTGCCTTGGACTACCTTATAAAGCCTTTCAGCCTGGATGATCTGGACGCCGCCTTAATCAAACTTGACAGAAAAGAATCGTTGCAGACAGACTCCTTTGTCCGGGACGATGGCCTAAAGCTTGATTTCGGAAAACATCTCATGGTAGGCCACAGCCATCCTATGAAGCGGATATTTGAGAAAATACTCAAGGTTGCCCCCACTGACAGCACGGTCCTTATAACCGGTGAAAGCGGGACCGGCAAGGAGTTGGTAGCCCGTGCAATCCATGCCAACAGTAATCGAAAGGAGAGAGAATTTGTCGCAGTGGACTGTTCGGCCCTGGTCGAAACACTCCTTGAGAGCGAACTCTTCGGGCATGTGAAAGGGTCGTTTACCGGTGCACATCAGACCAAACACGGCCTCTTTGAATTGGCCAATCACGGCACCTTCTTTTTTGATGAGATTGCAAACCTGAGCCTGAATATACAGGCCAAGCTCCTCAGGGTCATCCAGGAACGGGAATTCATGAAGGTCGGTGATCAACAGAAAATCAACCTGGACATACGCATTATTTCTGCATCCAACACCGAGCTTTCCGAATCGATCCGAAATGGAAGACTCAGAGAGGACCTGTACTACCGTTTAAGCGTTGTGCCCATACACCTCCCTCCTCTAAGGGAAAGAAAGGAGGATATCCCTCTTCTCATCCGCCATTTCCTTGACAAATTGAGTCAAAGGATAAAGAAACCGCTGCCGGACATATCGCCAGAGGCGGTGGAAATCCTGCAGGAATACACCTGGCCCGGAAATGCAAGGGAGCTTGAGCATGCCATCGAACGGATACTCATCCTCGAGGATACCGACATGATACGGCCGGTAAACCTGCCCTCTTTTATTACCCAGCGACAAGGTGAACTGCAGATATTGTCTGACGAACCCCTTACCCTTGAGGAGTTAGAGAAGAAATATATCTCGTTGGTGCTAAAAAGGACGAAAGGAAAAAAGATCGAGGCCGCCAGCATACTGGGAATCAACCGAAAGACCCTCGCCGCCAAGATCAAGAAGTACGCTCTTCGTTGACCC
>JACKQG010005851.1_pt1 | contig 13310 bp, 10 predicted proteins | sample 8237621 | NCBI WGS metagenome assembly JACKQG01 (sample SAMN15677084, study PRJNA649215) | marine metagenome | biome: marine; feature: Black Sea; material: saline water; isolation source: suspended particulate matter (SPM) from the Black Sea western gyre | collected 2013-06-09/2013-06-10 | depth...
GATTGAACCATCGCCCTGAAATTGTATCAGGGATTTATGAAGAAAAAACAAAACAGCTCATACAAAAATTTTTTTTGAATAAAAGGAGTAAGTAGTGGGAAATACAGTTATTGTCGGCACCCAATGGGGAGATGAAGGTAAAGGAAAAATCGTTGACTTATTAAGTAAACACGCCGATTATGTGGTCCGGTTTCAAGGGGGAAACAATGCCGGCCATACAATGGTTGTCAATGGCAAAAAAATTATCAGCCACCTTATCCCTTCCGGCATTATTCAGGGCAAAAACTGTTTTATCGGCAATGGTGTTGTGGTTGATCCCTTTGTGTTACTTGATGAAATTGATTATTTATTATCAAATAATATTGATATTTCACCGGATATGCTCAAAATAAGCAATCGAGCCCATATCATCATGCCCTATCACAAACTGATCGACGCGGCCCGGGAGACTAAAAAAGGAGACCAGAAAATCGGGACAACGGGCCGGGGAATAGGCCCCTGTTACGAAGACAAGGCAACAAGGCGGGGCATAAGATTCTGTGACATCCTTGATTTTGATGTTTTCAAAGAAAAGGTGAACACTATTCTTGAAGAAAAAAACTTTTACCTGGAACACTATTTTAAAACAGACCCGGTAGATCCTGAAGCGGTTATAGCTCAGTTCCAGCAGATCAGGGATCGTCTGCTTCCCTATATTGCAGATGTCTCAGTGATTTTGTTTGACGGAATGAATAACAATAAAACCGTTTTGTTTGAAGGCGCGCAAGGCACCCATCTGGACATTGAACATGGTACCTATCCCTTTGTGACCTCGTCTTCAGTTGTGTCCGGTAATGCCGCCAATGGATCAGGGGTCGGCCCTGGTAACCTTAATGAAATCATCGGAATTGTAAAGGCCTATACAACAAGGGTCGGCAGCGGACCTTTCCCAACTGAATTATTTGATGACACTGGAGACATGCTCCAGAAAACCGGGTCGGAATTCGGTGCCACAACCGGCAGGAAAAGACGCTGCGGCTGGCTGGATATGGTTGTTCTCAGAAATGCAGTAAGATTAAACAGTCTGACCGGTCTTGCCATTACCAAACTTGATGTCCTTGATGATCTTGATGAGATTAAAATTTGTACGGGATATGAACACAATGGAACCATAATTCCTGATTTTCCGGCTGAAATCAAAGTTTTACAGGAATGCATCCCTGTATATGAAACGCATCCGGGCTGGAAACAGTGTATTTCAGGAATTACCCGGTTTGATATGTTGCCGGATAAGGCAAAAAACTATCTTGCCAGGATTGAAGAGCTTTCCAAAGTGAAAATTAAAATTGTCTCTGTTGGACCGGAAAGGGAGGCCACCATCATAAAAGAGAATATTTTCAATTAGACATTTTGTTTTTTTTTGTGTATAACCTTTTTTGCTGTCGGGATGTGGCTCAGTCTGGTAGAGCACAGCGTTCGGGACGCTGGGGTCGGAAGTTCGAATCTTCTCATCCCGACCAGCTAATAACAAGAGTTTTTAAATTATTCCCATCCCCCTTAGAACTGCAATGAAAAATCACGGTGTATCGACTGGCATCTGGCAACTGATTTGACCTGATCAGGCAACAACCTTCGCTGCTGTCGAAGACCAATGGAATTCTTGATAGCATTGTGATATGCTAAAAGAGCAGGGGCAATTACAGCTGTGGCCTGCCTGCGCCATTCGACTTCATCAGCATATAATTTCAATCCCTCTTTCAGAAGCTCGACAGCCTTTTCAGGCTTTGTTTTTTTCCCTTTAATGACCCTGCGTGCCTTGGATAACTTTGACTTAATAGCGCTTGTTCCTGCCACCTTGCCAAGAGCACTTTCCGATTCTTTGATCCGATCCATGGCAACCTCAGCAGACTCATTGACAATTACAGTTTCAAGAGCTGTCAATTGCTGTTCAAGTAGAGCAAGTTTTTCTGCACCAGAGATGACCTTTTGTAGCTCCTCAATTGTTTGATAAGCCTGGTCAACATTGTTTCGGTAATCTCGACGCGCTTTTTTTTCAGCCTTTTCCAATTCCACATAACGTTTGCGTATTCCAGACCAGGTTTCAGGAATCTGTTTTTCAAGGTTTGCCATTGAAACCTTTTTTTTCTCGATTTTTGCTTCAATCAGGCGTAAAGATTTCTTGTCCGGGGAATCGTTCCGGGAAGCCCTCATCCAATTCTTTTCCAATTCATCGACGTCCAGGTTGATATTGCGAATTTTTATCTGCAGGCCTCGAACATATTCATGATGCGGACGGTATTCATTTGAATACTCGGTAAGATCTGCTTCAGCCGAACGAATCTTTTCTACAAGATCAAAAGTATTCAATGCCTGCGCCAGGCTTTTTTTCAATTCTTTCTGCCATTTTACAGGCAAAGCACGGGTATCAATGGCACCCAGTGTGTTGATATGGTCCCGCAGCTGCTCTCCTTGATTGTCATAGTAATCAAAGAGATATTCCTCAAGGCAATACTGCATACGCGGATTTATCGGTGGAGGGGCTGTTTCAGAAGATAGCGCAATACGGTTGGGAAGATAGTTCACCATAATTGGAGACAGGGCAACAATCACAAGTGCAACCACCTGCAACCCAATAAAGGGAACTGCTCCGCGATAAATATGAATTGTCTTGACTATGGCCGGTGCAACTCCACGCAGATAAAACAAGGCAAAACCAAAAGGAGGTGTCAGAAATGAAGTCTGAAGATTAAGACCAACCATCACTCCAAACCAGACTGCCGTCACATTGGCGCCTGGATCGGCAAGCAGGATGGGGGCGACAATGGGTACCACAACCACAGCAATTTCAAGAAAATCGATGAAAAAACCAAGAACAAACATCACTGCCATTACGACTATAAACTGGGCCCAAAATCCTCCCTTGATACCTGTTAAAAATTCCTTGACCATTTCTTCCCCTCCAAAACCTCGGAAGGCAGATGTCAGCATGGCCGCACCAATCAGAATAATAAAAACCATGGAGGTGGTTTTGGCGGTTTCAACCATTACATCGTTGAGGGTATTTTCAATTTTATATATCCGCCAGGTACTCCAGATCACTGCAATCAAAAGCATAGCGGCAGCAACTGAGGCCATGAAGATACCAATGGCATCCCCCTCCTTGATACTTTTTACGTTCAGATCAAAGAAGGTGAGTATAATCCCAAGTGCGACAGTTGATGCGATTGCGAGAATTGCAGGGTAATAGGTGCTTTGTTTACCTTCGTACAGGCGGTACCCTCCCATGATTATGGCTCCGATGGCACCAACCGAACCTGCCTGGTTGACCGTGGCCACTCCCATTATGATGGACCCTAAAACCAAAAGAATAAGGGTCAGCGGCGGTGTTAACGCCATAATCATGCTTTTGATAAAATATCGATCATACTTTCCATCATAACGCACGGGCGGGGCTGAACCTGACTTGGTTACTGCTATAAACAGGATATAAAGGATATATAATCCTACAAGCACAAGACCTGGTACCAGGGCTCCCATGAACATTTCACCGGCGCTGGTGGAGGTAACATCCAGTACGGAAGGCATTGTAAATTCACCAGTTGCAGCTTTATAGGCTGCTTTTCGGAGCGTGCTGGCCTGATCTGAGGCACCGGTTAACTGGTCGGCAAGAATAATCAGAACAATGGAGGGAGGAATGATCTGTCCCAGGGTTCCCGAGGCACAGATTGTTCCCGTTGCTAATCGTTTAGAATAGTTGTTTCGAAGCATTGCCGGTAGTGAAATCATTCCCATGGCAACGACAGTTGCCCCTACAATACCCGTGGTAGCAGCAAGAAGTGCTCCGACCAGGACAACTGAGATGCCCAACCCACCTGGAACCGGCCCGAACATTTGGGCCATTGCAACCAGAAGATCTTCCGCTATCTTGGAACGCTGGAGCATGATTCCCATAAAAATAAACAAAGGAACCGCGATCAGGGTATCTCTTTCAACATCCCAATATAGACTTCGAAAATTTGTTACTCCGGCATTGAGCCATTGTATGGCACCTCCTCCTTCTGCAAAGTAAGTGCTGGAATCTCCTGTAAACATATAACCGAACAATGCAGCCAATCCAATGGATAAAATTGCGGCTCCGGGCAATGAAAAGGCAACTGGAAAACCAGAAGAAAGCGCAATTATCATCATTAAAAGAAGAATACCGAGAAAAACCAATTCCATTTAATTATCCTTTTTACTTTATGATTGGATTAGTTATTGTCTATCAGCTGATCGCCACCGGGTTCCTGACGAAGATCCGCAACCTTTTCAAGAAGGTAACTAGCAAATTGAACAATCATGGACATAGCGTAGACGGCTAAAAATCCGACCATCAGATACTTCACATAAAGGCCATAACCTGACTGTGAAATTTCAAAACTATACAGCGGGCTGTTGATACTGCTGGTTTTATCCGCCATGCCGACGTAGAGGATTACCCATCCTATCGGCAGACCCAGCAGCAGTGTACCGATAGCATTGGTCCATGCCTTGCTTCGTTTATTGAAACGCGAATAAAGAACATCCACACGGACATGTCCGTCATGAACCAGGGTATAGGCACTGGCAAACAGAAATAATGCCGCATACCAGAACCGAACAAGGTCCCCCATAAACGGCTGTTCATAGGAAAAAACAAATCGGGAAATAACAATCTGGAACTCTGCCAGAACCACAAGAAATGCAAGCCAGGTAAATCCCAGGGATTTATTAAAAAAAGCGATCACAAGCGACAGCAGTATCAATGGAAAGTGCACATAAACAGCTCGAAAGTTCGGGCGCCCAATGGCATCTGTCAAATTGTCCCCAATTAATACGGGCATAAAATTCTCCACCCTGAGAAAGGAGATGATGATATCCACAATCCCTATAATCAGTACAATCCAGAAGGCAGCACGAATGATATAGGCTGAAAACCTGGACAGCAGATCCGCATCCAGGCGCAAGAACCGGTTGTGAGTCCGCAGAACATAAAGACCAACAATAACAACCACTCCCAGGTAACTTATGATCTGAAGCCACCCTTTTATAATCTGGTCATCTGCCAGGGGGATACGTAGGGGTTCCAGGCCAAACCAACCCTGGTTTGCAAAAAAAGACGGCAGTCCAGGCCATTGCTGCCAGATATTCAGATAGTTGTTAATTAAAAAAATCAGCATGATTGCAACAACGGACAATGCAAATATCCTTATCAGCAAATTGACGGCTTTAGTACCTGTTGCATGGTTTTTTGCTGCTGCGCCTGGTAAATCACTTGTATTGATAATGTCTGATGAGTTCATAAGTTGTGATCTGTTTATCTGTTTATAAATAAGGTAGCGGGCATATTGTGCCTGCATGGCTGTGGGAAGCTGGCTGCCAGAAAACTAACCCTGGGCAGCCAACTTCGTTATTTGAGGTCCTTATTGGTATTGATCAGAGCTTAAGTACACGGTTACGCTGGTTAAGGTAGGCCTGGTCTGAGATCTTCATCCAGCCGCCAACCTCTTTACGTGCTTTTTCAAAACTGTCATGGATTTTTGCTGCCAAAGGACTATGCTTTCTTGTCTCTTCAAATACTTCTGCAGCAGCTTCACCAAAAGCGTCGTAGATATCATCGTTAAATTCACGCAGCAGCACGCCCTGCTCAGTAACCAGTTTTCTTAGGGATTCTCCATTTCTTGAATTGAATTCAGCCATCATAACATCATTTTCCATGGATGCAGCAGCTTCAATCAACAGCTGGTCAGAAGCTGAAAGTCCGTCCCACCATTTTTTATTCATGCCAAGGCCCAGGGCTGACCCTGGCTCATGCATGCCCGGGTAGTAGTAATACTTGGCAGCTTCATAAAATTTCATGAATGCATCATTCCATGGGCCGACCCACTCTGTTGCATCAATTGCCCCGGAAATCAGGTTTTCATAAATCTGGCCCCCGGGAATGGAAACAGTAGAAGCACCAAGCTTGGCCATGACATCGCCTCCAAGACCTGGAATACGCATTTTCAACCCCTTTAGATCTTCGGGAGAATTGATTTCTTTTCGAAACCATCCGCCCATCTGAGATCCCGTGTTACCACACAATAATCCTTTGATTCCAAATTCAGCACCCAGTTCATCCCATAATTCCTGGCCTCCTCCAAAACGGATCCAGGCGTTCATTTCATTAACTGTTAAACCAAAGGGGACTGCGGTCATATAAGCCCAACTAGGGTGCTTGCCTTTCCAATAGTAATCCGCAGCATGATACATCTGTGCATTGCCTGAGGCAACCTCATCAAAGGAATCAAATGCCTTTACCCGTTCGCCGGCAGCATAATAATTAACTTTCATACGACCATTGGTCATATCAGACAATCGTTTTGCAAAGCGCTGGGCTCCAGTACCCAGACCGGGAAAATCACGAGGCCACGTAGTAACCATTGTAATCTCGATGGTTTTAGATGCATGTACGGCAGGAGCTCCAGCAAAAACAGCTCCGGCAGCAACAGCCCCGACACCAGCCTTTTTAATAAATTCTCTTCTTTTCATAGCATTCCTCCCTCTGGTTGGTTAAAAACACAACAGACCTATCGATAGATTCAATCTGCCATAAAGATTTTTTAAACCTCCAAGTCTTCCATCACAGGTCTTTCCATTAATCTTGAAAGCATCGCCCTGATTGTGTACCCTTTTCATGACCTCAGATAGATTTGCCTTCATTAAAGACCAGAGAATAGAATGAGAAATTACTTTTTGTCAAGGCAAAAATAAAACTTTATGAATTCAATTTTCCATGTGAATTCAATTTGCTTTATGAATTCAATTTTCATTCTACAGTATCAAATCAAATAAAAAATTCGATATCAACTTTTTCATTCAAAATTCCCTGGTCAAAAAGAGAATCAAAAAACAAGGCCATTGCTTTTATTTTTTTATCATCAAGATCACAATACAATAGATCAAAATATTCTTTGACCATGGATCTTTCAAGGCCCAGTTTGTTTTTCCCGGCTTCTATCACTTTATCAATATTGTGATACCCCAGGTCTTTTGATTCCAACAGCAATTTATGAATTTCTCGTACCAGGGACGGGTGTTTAGCGGCAAAAGAACGTCTCACCACCCAGACGGCAAATACAAAAGGGAGCTTTGTCATCTCATACCAAAGCTGGCCCAGGTCTATACAATATTCAAAAACTTGACCCCAGGGGTGCAAAAGCGCTGCATCACCTATAATAAGGGCTGCATCAGCAGACTTGGAAATCTGCTGATAATTGTTTGTGGGCCCGACTTCAAATATGGGAGAAATATTTCTCTTGCGAAATATCATTTTCAGAAAAGCTGCTGCCGAGGCAGACTCCCGGGAAAAAATCACCTTTTTACCATCAAGGTCTTCAATACTGTAATTACTGGCAAGGATAACACTCATAACCCTGCCGTTACATGATATGGAAAGATCGGAAAGCAGCAAAAGCTCTTTATGATTCATGGCATAAAAAGCTGCTGACACAGGGCTTATTTTTATCTGCCCGGTTTTTATTTTTTGATTTAAGACAGCTGGCACATCTGACACCATTTCCAGCCAGGGGGGCAGAAGGCCGTGATCAAGACCAAAATAGACTGGAGCATCATTAATATAAGATATTTTCCCGATAGTTACTTTTTTTTCAATCATTGGAAATTATTCTTTGTAAAAGATTTTTTTTATTCAATCCTGCAAGGGGTAAATACAAAAATTGAGCCTTTTTACCCTTTGAAAGTGTACCCGTCATGTGTTCAACACCCAGGGCCCTTGCACCATTTATGGTTCCCATGGCAACAATGGTGCAAGGATCAAGATTTGGGTAATGTTTTTGGACAAAGACCATTTCATCAAGAACATTTAAAGAATCACAACTTGCAAGGCTGTCTGTTCCCAGGGCGGGTTGTATGCCTTTTTGGATCATGGTTTCAATGTCGGGCAGCTTTTTATGCAGGTTCCAATTGCTCCTGGGGCAGACACAGGTCTTTGTCTTTGACCGGGCCAGTATGTCCATATCCTTTTCATTCACATTTAAAAGGTGAACAGCAAGGGTTGAGGAATCCAGCAGCCCTATGTCATAGACATAGGAAACCGGTGTTTTTGATCCAATATCCCAGGATGAAAAGTCAATCCCCCGGGCCGTGAGAAAATCTGCCCAGGAACCCTTTTTGCCATGGATAAACTCAGACTCATCATCTGATTCTGCCACATGGATGGAAAAAGGCAGTTGTTTTGATGTGGCTATTTTTTTCAATGCTTTGAGCAATTGCGGAGAAGATGTATGTGGAGCATGTCCTGCAACGGAAAAAGAAACAGACTCATTTTTCCGGGTAAAAACAGCTGGTATGTCTGATCCCAGAAATTCGTGAAAGATGACACCGGTTAAACCAGAATCTTTTATTATATCCCCTGTAATTCCCAGGGTTGAGATATCCCCCACATACAGGGTGCCGGATTGTAATAAATCCTGAACAGAAACCCGGGCTTGTTTCATGAGTTTTTCTTTACCTAAGGCTTCTCTTTTTTCCAGAAGCATTTTAACCCATGGTTTAAATCCTCTGTTAAAGGGCAAATGATTTTTTAAGGCAGACAACTCCAGATGCAGATGCGCATTCACAAGAGGTGGCATTAATACGCCCGGGCCATGATCAATACTCTTTTCTTTTGGCCGGCCTTTGTGGACATCACAGATAATCCCATTTTCAATTTCAAGATATCCATTCTCAATAAGGGTGAAGGCATCCTTCATTATCCAGCCGGCCCTATGGAGTTCTCTTTTATTGCAGTCTTTAATACAGATAAGATTTTTAAAATTCAGGGTCATAGCAGATTATAATAGCAGTCCCTCTGACAAGGTTCAAAGCCTGCCTTTGTAATCAATCGTGTCACCTCTTCTTTGGAAAGCATAAAGTCAACGCCTGCAGAAGCTACAACATTTTCTTCAATCATGGTGGAGCCCATGTCATTTGCACCGAAAAAAAGTGCGGTCTGGGCAATTTTATCTCCCTGGGTCACCCAGGATGCCTGGATATTATCGATATTATCAAAAAACAGTCGACTCATTGCCAATACCCTCAGGTATTCCACGGCCGTCTTCTTATTAACCAAAATTTTGGTATTATCCGGCTGAAAGGTCCAGGGAATAAAGGCTGTAAAACCATGGGTTTCATCCTGGAGGTTTCTTAGTTTATCCATGTGCTCAAAAATATGGAAATCTTTTTCAATATGCCCGAACATCATGGTGGCACTGGACCGCATGCCCTGCATGTGTGCCTGTCGCATCACTTCAAGCCATTCTTCTGAAGAACACTTGTTGGGGGACACTTTTTGCCTGATCTCATCACACAAAATTTCTGCTCCCCCACCCGGAATAGACGAAAGGCCTGCCTTTTTTAAAATCGACAGAGTCTTTTCAATGGAAAGGGAAGACTTTTTGGCAATAAAATCAATTTCAGGAGGGGAAAATCCATGAATATGAATATCAAAATTTTCTTTAATATAGGTTAACAAATCAATATAATAATCAAGGTCAAGGTGTGGGTGCATGCCACCCTGCAAAAGAATCTGGGTTCCGCCAAGTCTTAAGGTTTCCTGAATTTTATCAAACAGATCCTGTTTTGAAATAATATATCCTTGGCCCATATCGTGGGTTACAAAGAATGCACAAAACCTGCAGCCTGATGCACAGATATTGGTATAATTTATATTTCTGTCCACCACATAGGTGACAATTTTATCCGGGTGATAATAAAAGCGTTTCCGGTTTGCAAGACTTGCCAGGGTCAAAAAATCAGCCTGCCTGAAAAGCTTCAGGCCTTCATTGATATCTATTCTCTCATTCACATTTATTTTTTCAATAATTTTATGCAACTTATCCATTTTGTTTTTTAAGTACGGTTTTAGGGGTTAAGGTTTAGGAACTATTTATGGAATTATAAAAAGAGTCCCTTTCAACCGGTTCAAATCCGGCTTTTGTGATCATCTCCTCCATTTGCTCCTTTGTAAGACCCTTGGCTGATTTTGCACCGGCCATATGGGTGATCCTTTCTTCAATGATGGTTCCATCAAGATCATCAGCCCCAAAGCTTAAAGCAACCTGGGCCAGTTTTTCCCCGATCATTACCCAATAGGCTTTGATATGATCAAAATTATCAAGCAAAAGACGGGCGGCTGCCACATTTTTTAAGTCATCCACAGCAGTGGTGGGAGGGATATGGGCAAGTTTTGTGTTTTCAGAATGAAAGGCCAGAGGAATAAAAGCTGAAAACCCATGAGTTTCATCCTGTAATTGTCTTAAGGTAATAAGGTGATCCACTCTTTCTTCAATGGTTTCAATATGGCCATACAGCATGGTGGCATTGGTTTTGATCCCGGCCTTATGAACAGCCTTTACAATCTCAAGCCATCGCTCATGACCTATTTTTCTTGGGAACAATTCTTTATGGATTCTTGAATTTAATATTTCAGCCCCGCCACCAGGCATCATTTCAAGCCCGGCCTGTTTGAGCTGTTGAATGGTCTGCTCAATGGAAAGCCCGGCAAGTGTGGAAAGATAATCAATTTCCACACTGGTAAAGGCTTTAATCGTGGCATTGGGCCTCACTTTTTTCACGGTCTTTAAAAGGTCAATAAAATAGTCAAAACTTAAATCTTCATTTAAGCCCCCCACAATATGCAATTCATTCACAGGCTCATCAATTCGTTCTAAAAGCCTTTTTTCAATCTCCTCAATGGACCAGGTATAAGCACCTTTTTCTTTGCGGTCCCTGGCATAGGCACAAAACCTGCACCTGTTTTTGCACACATTGGTATAATTTAAATGCTGATTATAAATATAAAACGCTTTATTGCCATGCAAAGACCGCCTGACATGATTGGCAACCTGGCCCAGACCGATCAAGTCATGGGTTTCATAAATATAAATCCCGTCTTCCTTGGAAAGACGGGATTTGTTTAAGACTTTTGAATAAATCCCTTCAAGTCTTTTATCAATAAAAGATATATCCATTGGTGTCTCTTTGTTTTACCTCTTTTTTTGAAGGACCTTGATCAAAAACATCCCTGTCCTTTATGCATCCCCCTGGTTTATTTCTGAAATCATGTCTGCAATATTTGAAGCCATTTGGGACACTTTTTTCTCCTGCTCAGGATTGGTTGGAGGAGCTGGATTCATATCTGGATCAGCGTCTTGAAACAACTCGTCCTCGTCATGTTCTTCATCCTCTTTCCCCGGAGTTGAAATTTCCAGACATTCGCCCTGCCTGTTAACCATTACAGATAGTGGAACCTTGATTTCAAAATCAAATTTATAAGCAATGGTATCATTACAAACCACAAGATCACCATTTTCACACTCTATCTTTTCCTGGAGTGTGAACTTGTGCTTTTCCATCAGCATTTTTCCAATGGCTTCCCAGTCCAGTGCTGCATTTATTGTACCAATAAACTTTTTTTCTTTTTCCTTAATGCTCTCAGAATTTATAAATTTCATGAAACACCTCTTTGTTTAAAGAACAAATTCAATTCCTCAGCAGCATTTAAATAAGCTTTGGCTGCCGGACTTTTTATATCATGCAGTACAACAGGGATCTTTAATTTCTTAGAATTTTGAATGGCCACATCATGGGGAATAAATGTATTGAAAACCAATTTTTTTACATCAGACAAATTCTGATTTTCCATAAAGGACTCGATCTGTTTTTTTGTTTCACTCCGGTTGAACAAAAGACCGGCTATTTTCAAGGGAACATCATGGGTCATCCGGATATATTTTACCATTCTCAGCAGGCTATGGAAATCTTCAATGGAATTGTGTTGAGCTGACATGCAGACAAGCAGCCAGTCAGCGGCTGTCATTGCTGTAACACTTAAAAAACTATAGGAAGACGGTGAATCAATAATAATATAGTCAAAATCGTCTTCAACATCCTTTAAAAAAAAGCGCAGGATCTTTTCATTTCCAGAATTTTTTGCCAGCTTCAAGGCAACCTGGAACAAATTAAATTCTGCAGGCATTATATCCAGGCCGTTGATCCGGGTTTTTACAATGGCATCAACAACCTTTGCCCGGCCAGACAAGACCCAGGTGATATCACACTTATAATCCAAATCCTTGATGCCGCACCATTGGGTGGCGCATGCCTGGGGATCACAGTCTATTAACAGGGTCTTTTTTCCAAACAGCGCTAATGATGTGGCAAGATTAACGGCTGTAATGCTTTTCCCAGTTCCACCCTTCTGGCCGGCGATTGTAATTATATTACTCATAATCCCATACCTTTAGCACAATTATTTAAAAATTCAATCCTATAATTCACTCAACTTTCAAAACAAAACCCAATGAAATATCCAGGGTGAGTTGAAATAATACAGAGAATATATCATAATGCAAAATAATATCAAACCTTAAATGGGGGTTATAAATGGGGGTCAGGCTTCGCTTATTGTGGTTATTGGCTCAATAACCACAATAAGCGAAGCCTGATCACGTTAAAACATACATTAAAACATAAAACATGGATGAATTAACACAAAATTATATTGACTATCTTATTATTGAAAAAGGCCTGTCCGATAACAGCCTTATGTCTTATTCATCAGATCTTGCCAAATACATCACTTTTCTTGAAAAAAACCAGATTAATGATTTAAATGACGTGGATACCACGGTCATTCTGGCCTGGTTGATAGATCTTGCTAAAAAAGGACTTTCAGCCAAATCAAGGGCCCGGCATATCATTACCATTCGCGGTTTATATAAATTTTTAATCGCTGAAAAAAAAGTGATAAAAAGCCCTGTAAAAGATATAGATATCCCTAAAACAGGTCTTACTCTTCCAAAAATCATGACCATCGAAGAAGTTGCAACGCTTCTTGATGCCCCTGATATAAGAAAGCCCTTGGGAATGCGGAATTCAGCAATGATGGAAATCATGTATGGCGCGGGCTTGAGAGTTTCTGAACTTATTGCTTTGCGCCTCCAGGACATTAACCTTGATGCAAACTTTGTAAGGGTCATGGGCAAAGGTTCCAAAGAGCGCATCGTCCCAATTGGTTCAAAGGCAAGAACCATTACACAAAAATGGATCAAAGAGGGCCGGTCTTCCCATTTAAAAAAAATTTCAACCCCTTATCTCTTTGTTGCAAGGGCGGGAAAACCCATGACCCGTCAGTCTTTCTGGAAAATCATAAAAAAATACGCCCTCCTGGCCAACATATCAAAGAATATCACCCCGCATACATTAAGACATTCCTTTGCCACTCATCTGCTTGAAGGCGGCGCAGATCTGCGGTCAGTTCAAACCATGCT
>JACKQG010005852.1_pt1 | contig 13309 bp, 15 predicted proteins | sample 8237621 | NCBI WGS metagenome assembly JACKQG01 (sample SAMN15677084, study PRJNA649215) | marine metagenome | biome: marine; feature: Black Sea; material: saline water; isolation source: suspended particulate matter (SPM) from the Black Sea western gyre | collected 2013-06-09/2013-06-10 | depth...
GAAAAAATACCGTTGAGACAGTTTCCAATCCACCGGCCTGTGCAATAAAACCGCGCATTAACTCTTCGTCCTTTTCCTTTAGGTCATCCACCTCCGGAATCCAGCAGCGTCTTGCCATTTCAACCACTGGAAATCTGGACCATTCCATGTCCTGCATCTCGTCCGGAAAATTCGCACCTGGCTCTTTCAGCAGCACCTCGGCAGATATACCCAAACCTTTGTTCAGCGATCGCATCATGGCCAGGGTAAGTGTGCGTTTACCATTCAGAACTTCAGATACCTTACTTTTAGTCCCGATGAAAGGAACCATGTCTTTCTGGCCTAATCCTAACTGCTCCATGCGAAACTTTATCGCATCAATGGGATCAGGTGGGCTAATGGGGAAGTAGCGTTCTTCATACATTTCTACAAGCGCAGTCAGCAATTCCAGCTCATCCATTTCGGCGGTGCCGGATTTGGCATCCATAAGCTGTTCAATGCGGGATAGCGCCATGTCATAATCTTGTTCATTTTTTATCAGGCGGTTAATCATTTAGATCACCTCCGCATCAATTTTTTCATACTCTCGGTGCGTTCCAATAAAGCGCACAAACACAGTTTTCGAATCATAGTTGATTCTGACAACCAATCGGTACTTATTACCTGCGATATTGAAAACGACTCGATTGTCCTTCAGAATGCTGGCAGATCCATACTGAGCTTTCACATCTGCCGGGGATCCCCACTGTGCCTGGTTTGCTTCGTAGTACCATGCCTCCAAGGGTCCCTTGGCATCCTGACACCCTAACCGTTGAAAAAACTCGACCAAGGTTTTTCGTTTTATTACATGCACAATTTAATCGGTTCCCATAAATTTGTCAACATAAAAGTTCCCATATTGGGAACATTTCTGTTTTTCTCATTCACATTTAGCAGGTTCCGGTTTTTATTGTCAAATTTTTTAATCCAAAACAGAAAGGTTTGTTTTGATAACCAGGAAATCGAGACCATCACATCTGATGAAATTCTGTCATTCATGTTTTCAATTAAAATGAAAAACCGGGGGGCCTTTTTTTGGCCGCCCCGGTTCAAAGAATATTTCCGATATTCCTCAGCCCTTTGGAATTTGCACTACTGTAAGGTCATAGCCGCTATGTTGCAGTTCAAATGAAGATTTTTCTTGCTTAAATCCCTCATATCAAGTATATATATTTAACATTTATGTTAATTAGGCATACTTGATGAGATACTTTCAATTACGAAATATAGAAAAACTGTATTTTGGTTATGAGGATATTGCCCGTACGCTAGGCATCTCGCAAAACTCTGCCAAAATTACGGCTCATCGCTATGTAAAGCAGGACATGCTCATCCGGGTAAAGCGAAATATCTACATGCTCAAAGATAGATGGACGGGCCTTGATCGTGAACGGAAATTTATCATTGCGAATATCTTACAGGTGCCGTCCTACATCTCGCTGATGACCGCTCTGGACTACTATGAAATAACGACCCAAATGCAGCGTGACTTTATCGAATCCGTCGCAGTTAAACGCACTGTCAGAAAAAAAATCGAGCAAGCTGTTTTCAACTATACAAAAATCAGCACAAACGTATATCGCGGATTTCTTAAAAAGCAGGGGTTCTTTATTGCAGAGCCTGAAAAAGCTTTTTTGGATGCTGTCTATCTAATATCCTTGGGTCGCTATAATCTGGATATGCCCTCTATTGATCTTAGCAAACTTGATGCCGAAAAGATCGAGCACATGGCGCGGACGTTTCCTTTGCAAACCCAAAACTTTTTAGCCAAACATGAATATTTTCGAAAAGCATGAAATCTTTGAGATCGAGGTTCTGGAAAAGCTGAAAAACGCCCGGCTGCTAGATCCCCTTGTTTTCGGCGGCGGCACCATGCTCCGGCTCTGCCACGAGATGAAACGCTATTCGGTTGACCTGGACTTTTGGCGGATAAAAGACACCGATGAAAACATCCTTTTCGACAAACTCCAGGATCTTTTGCAAAAGGACTACGACATCACGGACGCGCAAATGAAACATTTTACCATTTTGCTCGAAATCCGTTCAGGGGGTTTTCCAAAGCGATTGAAAATTGAAATTAGAAAGGAAATTAGCGACTGGGATTTCCAGGAAAAGATAGCCTATTCAAAGTTCAGTACAAAACAAGTTGTTCTGAAAGCGCATACCCTGGAACAAACCATGAAAAATAAAATTGCTGCATTATTAGAAAGAGGCGAAGTCCGTGACGGGTTTGATATTGAATTTCTGTTGCGACAGGGCATTGCGCTGCCGGACCTTTCTATTGAAGACAAAACGAGAATTATCGCCAGATTGAACGGCTTTAAAGATAACGACTTTAAAGTAAAATTAGGTTCGGTTTTAGAAAGCGATATTCGAGCCTATTACATCGAGAACCAATTTAACTATCTCAGACAAAAACTTGAGTCAGAGAATTCATTGACTTAAGCAGCCTACGTGAACAGTAATCATCGATGAAAAGGTCTCATGAAATATCCGGGTCAGCCGAGCAAGTTGTCCAGTGCCATCATGATGACAAAGCCGAACATTACCCCGAATGTGGCCGAACGTGATTTTCCTTTTGAATGGGTTTCCGGAATGATTTCATCGCTGATAACAAACAGCATGGCGCCGGCGGCAAATGCCATACCCAAAGGCAAAATAGGATTGAAAAACGTTACCGCTCCAACGCCCAGCATGGTGTTCAGCACTTTGTCGGAAACATCTCTGAAAATCAGCGCCGGCAGGGCACCTACTCCGGTCGCAAGACCGGCAAGCAGACTTGCCAAGGTTCCCATTGCGATGGGAGACATGATTCAATCCTTAGTACTTTGATTCGTAAATTCGGTAACGTATTTTATAACAAGCCATCACATTCAACATGGCGAAGAATCATAAAAGTGACTAAAGTTTGAAGTGAGCTAAAGTGAGCTAAAGTTGTGGAATCCGCCTGCGGCGAAGCCAATTTTAAAAATGATAGAATTCATTAACTTTAGGCACTTTAGATCACTTTAGGCACTTTAAACTTTAAATTTAAATGGTTTAGCGCAATGGATGATCTTTTTTTAAAGCGTGTGCTGTTTGAGTATATTAGGGATTATGCCACCTTCACGCGCTCCAGGATCCGGCCCCTTGTACTGATCACCACCTCCTCCATGGGTATCTTTTTCCCGGATGCTTCCAGTCCTTTTTTAACGATCATGGGCAAACCGGAGCAGCAGGGAACTTCCATAACCACCGTGGTAATGCTTCTGATGTTTGCGGTTTTGAAAATATCCGCAAATTTTTTGATGTACTCCTGGGCATCATCCAATTTGGGACATCCCATGGTTACAGCCTTTCCTGGCAGAAAATCGCGATGCAGGTGGGGAAAGGCCACCGGAACACAATCCGCCAGAACCAAAAGGTCCGCCCCTTTCAGAAAAGGCGCCTTGGCAGGTACCAGCGAAATCTGCACCGGCCAGTGTGAAAGTGCCGATTCGCTATCACCTGCATCAGGAGCAGGCATGACCGGCACCCGGCGGGCATCGGCCGGCATAAACGTCTGGATCCCGGCGGACGGGCAGCCGCACGCCGGTGCCGCATCTTTTTCGGCTTTTTCCTTTCTAGTCAAATGCTGATGAACCGCCTCTTCATCGAACTCGTCGGATTCCCGTTCGACGACCCTGAGTGCGCCGGTCGGGCATTCTCCCAGGCAGGCCCCCAGCCCGTCGCACAATTTATCTGCAATGATGCGGGCCTTGCCGTCCACTATTTCCAGCGCACCCTCGGCGCAGGACGGCACGCACTGGCCGCACCCGTCGCACAGTTCTTCATCGATTTTGATTATTTTGCGTGATACTTTCATAATCAGCCTTTCAGTTTCATTGGTTTTAAATGCTACCTTGTGCATATTTGCGCAAACCTGCCCGCCACTCTATTTCTTTAGGATTGGCAGGCGGGTCTGCATCCTATTTAACTTAACAACGTCTTCCTTGCCTCTTCGCGGCCGCTTGCGGTTAAAAAGGATTTGTCTAGGATGCGGGCCAGCCTGTCCGTATCCATAGGAGTTTCTTTATGTTTTTCCTCGAGGTTGGTGATCAGATCGGCATCATACAGCACCTTGAAGTTTACGCTTTCTTCGCTGCGGGGGTGATGGTGATGGCCGATGATATCGCAGACCTCCTCGATCAGTTCATCCTTGGCGCCCAGCTTGATCATGATCGCTCGGGCAATCTTTGGACCTTCTTTTTCCTGGTATTTCGGGGCCGTACTTTGGTATTTGCGCTCGGCCTCATGAATTCCGATGTCGTGCAGATAGGCCGCCGCCAAGATCACTGCCAGATTGCCTCTTTCGCTCTTGCCGATCCGTTCGGCATAGCGGGCCACACGCGTGGCATGGCCGATGCGCTTGAAATCGGTTTTAAAATAGCGCTTCATTTCCACGGCAATCCGATCCTTTAACAGATCATCTCTTTGGGCCAGCGCTTCCGGCGGCAGGTCTCCGATGCACTGCGCGGCATACTGGCAGTAAGAAGCACACCCGAAATCCATCTTCGGATTGGCAAACCGGTGACCGCATGCTTCGCATCTGCGGGCGGTATCATCCTTGAAAAATTCCACTTTTTGGTTGCATTGCGGGCACCTGGTTTCAAAGATCGAACCGGGCTTCCAGTATCGGCTATCCTGTCCGGGGCATTTCATGGCGCTCCTCCAATCATTGAATGCTTTCTTTTGACCGGCCTGCTCCCCGCCGCGAAGCACTGACGCACGTCAGAAGCCCCGCCCTTTGAGGCGGGAAGCTTCACTATCTCTCAAGCAAGAGAGCCTTTTTGTGTAAAGATAACCCTTGAAGGAAAGAGTTCAAGTGTAACCATTGAATTAAGCGGCGCAGCCGCGTTATATAAGATCGCGAAGCGATCTTATCCCAGGATCGCCTTCAAGTCTTCATCGGGCGTCTTGATCGGCATGATGTTGAACTTTTCAACCAGAAAATTAAGAATATTGGGCGTAATAAACACCGGCAGCGAAGGACCCAGCCGGATATCCTTGATGCCGAGATACAGCAGGGTCAACAGGATGGCACAGGCCTTTTGCTCGTACCATGAAAGAATCATGGAAAGCGGCAGGTCATTGACCCCGCACTCAAAGGCCCCTGCCAGGGCCACGGCAATCTGGATGGCACTGTAAGCGTCGTTGCACTGGCCGATGTCCAGCAGTCTCGGGATGCCGCCGATATCCCCCAGCTTTTTGTCAAAGAAACGGAACTTGCCGCAGGCCAGCGTCAGCACCACACAATCTGCGGGCACCTTTTCCACGAACTCGGTGTAGTAATTCCGTCCGGGCTTGGCCCCGTCACAACCGGCCACCAGGAAGAAATGGCGGATGGCCTTGTTCTTGACCGCTTCAATCACGGTGCCGGCAACGCCCATGACGGCATTACGGCCAAAACCCACCATCACCGAGCCGGTCTCGGTGTCCTCGGCAAAGCCCGGAAGCACCAGCGCCTTTTCGATCACCGGTGCAAAGTTTTTGTCGGCAATATGGGCAACCCCCGGCCAGCCCACCAGTCCGGTGGTAAAGATATTGTCTTTGTAAAGATCCTTGGGCTTTTGGATGCAGTTGGTGGTCATCAGGATAGCGCCCGGAAAGGCCGCAAATTCCCTGGCCTGATTCTGCCAGGCCGTACCGTAATGGCCGTAAAAATGAGCATACTTCTTCAGCTCCGGATACCCGTGGCAGGGAAGCATCTCGCCGTGGGTGTACACGTAAATGCCCTTGCCTTCGCTCTGTTTCAGAATCTTTTCCAGATCCTTTAAATCGTGCCCGGAAACCAGGATCGCCTTGCCCTTTTTGGCACCCAGGGGTACCGCTGTCGGTACGGGATGACCGTAGGTGCCGGTATTGGCAGCATCCAAGAGTTCCATGGCGCGCAGGTTGATCTCGCCGCATTTCAATACCAGACCGACGAGGTCATCGACACTCAAGTTTTTGTTCAAGGTCGCCGCCATGGCTTCATGAATGAATGCAAAGACCTTCTCATCGGTTTGCCCCAGAATGCGGGCGTGATCCGCATAAGCAGCAACGCCCTTTATCCCGAAGAGCAGAAGATGCTGAAGGGCGAGGATGTCCGCAGCCGCGTCCGGGTCCGACTTTAATCCCACCTTCTCGCCCTGGGCCACCAGGCCCTGCAGCGTAGTATCCGGCACGAAAGCAACAGCCGCTTCGGCATCATCGCTCTTTCCGCCGGCGGCAATCACTTTCTGCTTTAAAGCATCTCGCAGGTTGACACATTCGTTGACAAGCCGTACAAATCTGTCCGGATCAAAATCCACGTTGGTCAGCGTGGAAAAGATGGCTTCGCAGGTAAAGCGGTTGACATCGTTATCATTGATACCGACCTTGCGGCCTGCCACGGCCACCAGAGACAGCCCTTGTACCGCATGGATCAGCAGGTCCTGCAGGGCCGCAACTTCCGGTGTTTTTCCGCAGACACCGATCTTGGTACAGCCCTCGCCCTTTGCGGTCTGTTCACATTGATAACAAAACATAATGTTCCTCCTTTGGTTTGATGAGACCTATTTTAGTATTAAGCATTATATGTTGCTGTTGACACATTGTCTATCTCAAGCGCAGGGACTTCACCTTGACTTAAGTCAAAAAGGGATGATAATTTTGCCAGAAAGGAGTTTTTTATGAAAAAAAAATTGGATATCATCTCTGAAACGCCCCTTTTCGGCGGCCTTCCTGAGAACCAGCTCAGAGAAATTGAACAAATCGCCGTGGACAGGCTTTTCAGCAAAGGTGAAACCATTTTTTTTGAAGGCGATGACGGCAGCGGGTTTTACATTGTAGTCGACGGCAGGGTTAAGGTCTATAAGGTTTCAACGGAAGGCAAAGAACAGATTCTGCATATCTTCGGCCCCGGAGAACCGTTCGGAGAGGTTCCGGTCTTTACCGCAAAGCCCTTTCCGGCAAATGCAGAGGCGATTGCCAAAAGCCGTCTTCTGTTTTTCCCGAGAACCGCATTTGTCGATCTTATATCCGGCAACCCTTGCCTGGCCTTGAATATGCTTGCGGTGCTTTCAACCCGGCTTCGGCGGTTTACCGTTCAGATCGAAAACCTTTCCTTAAAAGAGGTCCCGAGCCGCCTGGCTGCCTATCTGATCTATCTGGCAGATAAACAGGGTCGCAATGATAGTGTGCGGTTGAATATTTCCAAAGGTCAGCTTGCAAGTCTTCTGGGTACAATACCGGAAACCCTGTCACGAATTTTTGCAAAAATGAGCGCTCAGAAGTTAATCCAGGTATCCGGACGGGAAATCAGGATCCTTGATTTTATGGGCCTTAAAGATCTGGCGCAATATGGTAAGTATGCAGATTAAACCGGCTTTCAGCATATTTAACCTGAATATTTTATAGAAAGTGATTTTTCCCCTTTTTATGGAAAAATTTTTTATTTCGCCACAAAGGCACTAAGACAAAAAGATGTCTCCTTTGTGTCTTGGTGTCTTCGTGGCCAATATTTTCTGTTCGGGCTATTCCTTATACCAGTCAAAAGTAATTTTCAGGCCTTTTGAAAAATCATATTCAGGATCAAAACCAAGCACCGATTTGGCAAGGTCGATATTTGCGACCGACTCGCGGATATCACCGGGCCTTGACGGCTCATATTTGGGCTCAATGCTCAGGCCGGACAGGTCGCAGATCATTTCCCAGAGCCGGTTGATCCGGACAAAAGCGCCGGTCCCGATGTTAAATACTTTTCCGGCGGTACCGTCGGCGGAGGCCGCAAGCAGGTTGGCTTTGACCACATCCTTAACAAAGACAAAATCCCGGTACTGATTGCCGTCACCGTAAATAACCGGAGGGGCTTGGGAAGCGGCCCTGGTTAAAAAAATAGAGATGACACCGGAATACGCTGAAGAAGGATCCTGCCTGGGTCCATACACGTTGAAATACCGCAGACATACCGCTTCAAGCCCGTACAGCTCATGATAAAGACGGGCATTCAACTCCCCGGTGAGTTTCTGAACCGCATACGGGCTTTGGGGCTTCGGTTTCATGGTTTCATGCTTGGGAAGCTGCGGGTCATCCCCGTAAACCGCGCAGGAACTGGACAGTACTAACCGTTTGACGGTGTTCTTGCGGGCGGCATCCAGAACAAAAAGGGTGCCGAGGTCGTTTACCATGGCAGAATCAATCGGGTTTTCGACGGTCTGAGGCACCGAAACCATAGCTGCCAGGTGAAATATGATATCGCAGTCCCGGGCACATGTGTCGAGGAGTTCTTGATCCCGGATATCAGCTTGATAAAAAGTAATCTGTTCCTTCGCATGCTCCAGATTGGATATACGCCCTGTGGAAAGGTCGTCAATCACCGTCACCCGGCAGCCCTCTTCCAGCAAAGCGTCAACCAGGTGAGAGCCGATAAACCCGGCTCCGCCGGTCACCAGTGCCCGCTTGAATTTAATCTCCATCATTTCTTACCGAAACGATCCTTAACAAATACATAAATAAGATATGCCGCCGCCAATACAGCACTAATTTTAAAAATCCAAAGCTCACCCCATTCATTCGACATAATATAAATACCCGCAGCTTATTTAGTTAAAATCATTTGCCTGCTGGCCTTCAGGGACCAACCCCGATTTCAGCAGGATTAAAGCTTTTATCTTTTTAAAATATATCATAGATGATTTCATTTGGAAACTTTGAACTTCTAACGGCTTTTTGGGCAAAACCTTACCTTATCAAAATTAAAACTGCTGCCGGAAAGTGCAATCCAGCTTCCGATCTTCCCTTTTCATTGACACAGAGCCATCCTTTGCTTATACTGATGACGTCCAGACCTGGAAAATATTGAAGCTCCCGGCAGCCCCGATGAAGCGGAATCTTCGCTACACCAAGACAAAACTTTGGCGAGCTCAGTCGAGTCGCTGCGCAGAATGCGCTCGCTGTTGCAGTTCAATATCGCCCTGCAGCGGATCGAAGAGGTTTATAACAGAGTGATTTCATTCCGGCAATACTTAAGTCTGTTGAGCGGTTTATGTTTGGTTTTGTTCTTTTTCTCCGGCTGCGCGGGATTCGGCAAGCGGCTGGAGCCCCCCCGAATCGCACTCGCGAATATCCAAGTCAAGGAAGTGAAAATCCTGGAATCGGTTTTTCAGATCGATTTGCGCATTTTTAATACCAATGAGGTGCCGCTTGATGTTAAAGGAATCGAATATAAAATAGCAGGACGTCTTCGTTTGGGTGCAGGCGCCATGCCTGCGGTAATCCCTTTTAAATCCAGCGGGGAGGTCTCCCTGGAAGGGATTGCCGGTTATCGTTGACATGCTTTTTTATGCAACGATAGGGTGGTAGGAGACAAGAATGCTTAAAAAAATAACTTCCGGCGGTCAAACCGGCGCCGACCAGGCGGCTCTTGATGTCGCCCTGAAGCTGGGAATTCCGCACGGCGGGTGGATACCCAAGGGAAGGTTAACGGAAGCCGGCCCGCTAAATGGCAAATACCAATTACAGGAGACGGAAAACGCCAACTACAACAAACGGACCGCACAGAATGTCATCGATTCCGACGGGACCTTGATCATATCCCACGGCACACTCACGGGCGGGTCTGAGTATACCCGGGAAATGGCCGCTTACCACAACCGGCCCTGGCTTCACATCGACCTGAACGCGACCATCGCTTTTCATGCCGCCCAGCAAATCAGTTCCTGGATCAAGGAGCACAACATCCAGGTTCTGAATGTTGCCGGATCCCGGGCCAGCAAGGATGCAAAGATATACCGTGCCGTTGCGGATCTTCTGGAAACCGTTTTATATCTGGATATCGTCGACAGCTCCATACCGAATCCTTTTGCCGCCTATGGCAAGAGCCTGGCGGAAATGGAAAGCTTCAGCCCGCCGCGAACCGTTGATCAGGCCGTTGAGAAACTTCTTGCGAAGCTGTCGCTGAGAGAAAAAACCATGATAGCCAATATCCCGGAGGATAATTTGCAGAATCTCTATCATTCCCTGGAAGAATACATTAAAAATGAATTCAGGTTGTGGCTTGCAAATGACGAACTCATGGAGTCGTGTCGCTCGATGTCCGGCAAGCATGACCTTAACGAGTATAACGCTGCCTTGACTATTATCAGGGCACTATGGAACAGGCTGCAAAAAACCAACGTGTTGAGAATTGTAAAATAATTTTCGCTTATCTATTTTTTACCAAGAGTGACACATGCTTAATATTGTATTCGTATGCACGGGAAATATCTGCCGCAGCCCCATGGCAGAAGGATTTTTGCGTCACAAGTGGCAAGAAATGGAACGCCATAATCTTCTCAATGTTTTCTCCATGGGAATTCATGGATTGGATAACTCTCCACCCACGGAGCATGCCCAGGCGGTTTGTATGGAACACGGCTTCGATATTTCATCTCACAGATCCCGTTCGCTGGTGGGCGACGAATTGCAAAAGGCGGAGCTGATTTTTTGCATGGAGCCTGCTCACAAACAATTCGTGCAAACTTTTTTCCCGTGGCATCGTGACAAAAGTTTTCTTTTAGGAGCCTGGCCGGAAAAGGAAACCCGCAAGAGTTCCATCCCGGATCCCATGGGCAAGGCCTACGAAGAATATCAGAGGGTTTTCGGCATGATCCGCGATCATATCGAACGCATCATCCCTCTGCTTTAGTCCGGCAGAATGCAACCTGAATTCAGGTACAAACCTGCAGAAAGGTGTGGTACGTGATTGCGCAAAGCATTGCGGGCTTGGCGGCTTTTGCCGGCGTTGCCTGGCTGATCAGCGAAAACCGCCGCCGGGTTCGGATATCTACGGTGATCGTCGGCATCGCCATCCAGCTTGGGGTGGGTTTTATCCTGTTAAAGCTGCCGGTTTTCAGGGAATTTTTTATATCATTGAACCGTCTGGTTCTTTCCCTGGAAGAATCAACCACCGCCGGCACCTCCATGGTGTTCGGTTATCTGGGCGGCGCAGAGCTACCCTTTGCCGAAAAGTATGCGGGTGCCGGCTTTATTTTGGCCTTCCAGGCCCTGCCGCTGATTCTGGTTATCAGCGCGCTGTCGTCCCTTCTGTTTTATTGGAAGATCCTGCCCATGGTTGTCAGAGCCTTTTCCTGGGCATTGCAGCGGACGATGAAACTGGGCGGTGCCGAGGGACTCGGCGTATCCGCCAACATTTTTGTAGGGATGGTGGAATCCCCGCTGTTTATCCGGCCCTATCTCAAGGATATGACCCGCAGCGAAATTTTTACACTCATGACCAGCGGTATGGCCACCATTGCCGGCACGGTCATGGTGCTGTATGCCAGCATCCTAAGCAGCGTTATCCCCGATATCATGGGGCACATCCTGACCGCTTCCATCATCAGCGTTCCGGCGGCCGTGACGATCTCAAAGATTATGATCCCCGAAACCGGCGAGCCGACCTCCGGAGAATTGACGTCTCCGGAACCAGCCCTAAGCGCCATGGACGCCGTTACCAAGGGCACCGTTCAGGGTGTCCAGCTTTTGATCAATATCATTGCCATGCTGATTGTGCTGGTCGCGCTGGTCCATCTGGTTAATCTAATCCTTGGCCTGTTGCCGGATCTTGGGGGCCGGCCGGTGACCCTGCAACGGTTGCTGGGAATACTCATGGCGCCGGTGGTCTGGCTCATGGGTATCCCCTGGCAGGAGGCTCCCGCGGCCGGCGCCCTGATGGGAACCAAGACCATCCTCAACGAATTTCTGGCCTACCTGGATATGAGCCGCCTGGCCAAAGGCACCTTGAGCCCCAGAAGCCTGCTGATCATGACGTATGCCATGTGCGGTTTTGCCAATCCGGGCAGTCTGGGAATTATGATCGGCGGCATGGGAACCATGGCGCCGGAAAGACGGGATGACATCGTCGGTCTGGGCTTCCGCTCCATCGTCGCCGGCACCCTGGCCACCTGCATGACCGGAGCTGTCGTGGGAATTTTGGGAGGATCATGATGATTCGGTGTTTTCTTTCCATCGGCCTGCTGCTTTCCATTTCCGCTTTATCGGGAGTATGCCGGGCGGAAACCGCCGTGATACCGGTTCATTATTGGACGGCCGCCGAAGTTTTGCCTGTGGTCCAGGGCATGCTATCCGCGACCGGGAAGGTAACCTTTACCGATCGAATTCATTCCCTGGTGATAACGGATACTCCAGAATCTATTCAGCAGGTTCGATTGTTTCTGGAGAAGTTCGACCGTCCGCCGCCGCAGGTCAGAATCCGACTGAAGTTTCAGGAGAAACTGGCGTTTCAGGACCGTTCCATCGAGGGGCGCGGCAGAGTGTCGGGCAAAGACTGGTCGATTTCAACCGGCGGCAAAAGACAAGACGGCATCGAAGTTCGTGTTGACGACCGCAAAGAAGACCAGCAACGAACCAGCGAGCATGTTCTGGTTACCACCTCGGGAAGGCCGGCCTATCTGCTTACGGGTATGGATGTCCCTTTTCGGCAGCGCTGGATCGATCTTTGCCGTCGTCATGCGGTCTGCACGGATACGGTGGAGTACCGGCGTATCGACACCGGCATGGAGATCCTGCCGGTAATTGTCGGAGATCGGGCCGATATTCAGATCACACCCAGAATTTCCCGGGTGGAACCCGGCGATCCGCAAGGCGTTGTCCGGTTTACCCAGGCCTCCACCCGCCTGTCCGTTCCCCTGGGCCAATGGATCGAAATCGGCGCAACCCGGCAAGCCGGCAATGAAGTCTTGGACGCCATCCTCGAAAGCAGCAGCGGGACAAAGACGTCTTTGCTGTCGATGTCGTTGATGGTGGAAACCTTCTAGACCCTTACAACTTACCTTGATGTATGAGGCGGTGTAAGGAATGCCAAGAAGATCTTTCCCAAATCCCTTGGCCCAATATTAACGGCATGAGGAACCGCCTGATTCACGCTTATTTTGACGTCAATTTGGAAATTCTATGAAAAACCGTAACTGAAAATCTTCCCGCATTCAAGAATCATGCAAGTATCATGAAACCACAAACCTTGCCATATAGAGCCGTCTCTAACATTGTTCGCATAACATTTCGTTTTTGCACGTTTAAATGCGTATTCCCCGTTTTTTTTAAAAATAACAAATAATTAGCTTGCTTTCTTTCTAAATAAAGATTATTATATATTCAATCAATTAAGTCCTGTTTAATCTGCGGGACGGTTTCTTTCTGAAGGAACAATCCATTTGTCAAAGTGGCACCCTCCAGTTTGCGACGTTGAAAATTTTTAAGAAAGGAGGATGTTATCATGACCAATGGAACTGTTAAGTGGTTTAACGACCGA
>JACKQG010005853.1_pt1 | contig 13308 bp, 11 predicted proteins | sample 8237621 | NCBI WGS metagenome assembly JACKQG01 (sample SAMN15677084, study PRJNA649215) | marine metagenome | biome: marine; feature: Black Sea; material: saline water; isolation source: suspended particulate matter (SPM) from the Black Sea western gyre | collected 2013-06-09/2013-06-10 | depth...
CATCTGAAATCATGGCAGGCGATACCAACTTTGATGGTATTGTAGATATATTAGATATTGTACGTATCATAAATCAAATCATGGGTAATTTAGAGTTTAATGATGATGAGTTTACGGCTGCTGATTATAATGCTGACGGTATTGTAAATGTATTAGACATTGTTCAGTTAGTAAATTATATTTTAGCGAATTAAATAATGACATTAATGTTCTTTTCTGACATTGTGGGTTATAGCCAAATGGTAGCGAAAGATGAATCGCATGCCTTGAATTTGTTAGATGAACATGATATTGTTCTCAAAAAACATATACGTGATAACCAAGGCAGTATTATTAAGCATATTGGTGATGCAATTTTTGCTCAATTCAAAAACCCCCAAAGTTTAGCCAATGCATCCCTGGGAATTCAAAAAGAGCTTAAGATTAGAAATGAGACCTTACCGGATAATGACAAAATAGTTATTAGAATAGGTCTGCATCAGGGGGATGTGATTGAAAAAGATGGTGACTTGTTTGGAAATGAAGTAAACCTCTGTAGCCGAATAGAGTCAGTCTCAGTACCTGGCGGAATTGCCTGCAGTAACTCTTTTTATGCTGATATTGATGATACCCTTTCTCGTCCATATGGATTTGTCAAATTAAAAAATATTCCTAAACCACAAAAGATTCATAGGATTTATATTGATGAACTTGAATATAATTCAGATAGTCCAGAGGATCTATTATCGTTATTAAAAAGTAGAAATGTTGACATCGTTGAAACAGATGATATTGTACTGGATTATAAAACAATTGCTTTCTTATATCCACAGAATCTGGGTGAAAAGGACCAAGAGTTTTTCTGCTTTGAGTTTTTAAAACAGTTGATTGATGATTCTAATAAGGTAGATCTGATTCGATCACCATCCATTAATGAAATTATAAAATTTAACGATCATAAAGATGATTTAAACCAAATATCTAGAGATGTAGCTGTTGAAAATATTGCTGAACTTAGTATCCTATCTGTAGGGGAAAATTTTAAAGCAAACATCTCGGTAAAGAGTATGAATACTGACTCGATTATATATGAGAATTCGTTTGATGCTGATATTAGTGATATTCGTTCCGTTTCAGGTGAGATTATAGTCAACATTGCATCTGTATTTGAAGTAGATGTGAGTGACAGCCTTAGAAAAATATTTAAACAAAAAGTTGAGATAGATAATAAGGCCTATAAGTTGTTCTTAGAGGGTAAGTTTTTATCAGATAAGATGACTGATGCAGATTCATTGAAGAATTCAAAAGAAAAGCTGGTGAAGGCAATTGATATTGATGATGAATTTCCACAGGCATATGCTTCACTTGGGATAACCTATAGCTTACTTGGTGAGTATGAAGATGCAGAAGAGAATCTTGAAGATGCCATAGAGTATGCTGAAGATTTAGAGGATATTGAAGTTCTTGCATTTGTGTACAATTATGCGGGAATATTTTATAAAAAGATAAAAAATATTAAGAAATCTATTAAGTATTTTGAGAAGGCCATTAAATTTCAAAAAAAGATTGGTGATACACACGAATTAGCAAACTATTATCATAATATGGCAAATTGCTATGGTATGGAAGGGAATGCTGACCAGATGCTAAATCTAATTCAGAGGAGTCAAAAAACGTATTTAGATTTAGATGATATTAGTCGATTAGGTAATTCATATGCAGAAATGGGAAATGTATTTAAAACCATGAATCAACTTGATGAATCTATTTCTATGTTTGAGAAAGCCAAACCAATTTTTCTCTCTGAAGAGATGTATTTTAAATACAATCAAGTTCTTATCATTCAGTCGGATGTTTTTATTGATCAGAGTGAATTTGATAATGCAAATAAGAATTTGAAAGAAGCGGAGAAACATACTGGAAAATTTGATAATCCCATGATGAATGGACGGATTTCATTTTCTTTTGCAAAAGTAATGTATGGTAAGGGTGCCCTGTCGGATGCCAGTGACTATATTGATGAGAGCATCGAAATATTCCAAGACCTAAATAATAAGTCCCAATTGGCAAGCTTATATATTTTTAAGGCCAAAATACTTATTGATAGAAAGAAATTTAAAAGAGTTGAGAAGTGCCTTGATAAGGCAAAGAAGTATATGAGGCGACTTAATGACTCTGGATTAGAGTCAAATCTCCAGATAACTGAACAGAATTATATTGAAAATAAATAGTTTTAGAAATAATTTATGAGATTATTTTTCCAAAATCAGTACCGGTAGGGTTCTGGAAGATTCGGAGTCCGAACTCAGGAATAACCGCCAGTAGATGGTCAAAAATATCAGCTTGAATGGCTTCGTATTCTATCCAGTCCGTAATATTGGTGAATACATAAATTTCCAAAGGTAGGCCTTTTTCAGACATGGGCAATTGGCGAATAAGAAAGGTGAGCTCATTGTGAATCTTGTTATGATTTTTTAAATACGCCTGAATATAAGCTCTAAACGTACCAATATTGGTGAGTCGGCGACCATTCACAGGGGCGTTCATATTTATATTATTGGCTGAATTAGATGCATCCACTTCAGCAATTTTTTCATTCAAATAAGGCAACAATAATTCAAATGATTTATATTGGTCTATTTGCTCAGGGCTACAGAATTGAATACTATTTTGATCAATATAAAGGGCTCGTTTTATACGTCTTCCACCGCTCTCAGACATCCCTCGCCAATTCTTAAATGATGAATCAATCAATTTATAGGTGGGAATAATGGAGATAGTTTTATCCCAATTTTGAATTTTCACAGTATGGAGGGCAATGTCCATAACATCTCCATCTGCACCAAATTGAGGCGCTTCTAACCAATCTCCAATTTTGAAAAGGTCATTTGAATTAATTTGAATACTGGCCACGAATGACAAAATAGTGTCTTTAAAGACCAACATTAGCACAGCGGTTAAGGCACCAATTCCACTTAATAGGTAAATGGGTGAGCGGCCCGACACGATTGCAATTACCACAATGGCACCCAAAATATTAAGAATGAGTTTTGATATTTGAAGATAGCTTTTTATATGCATTCGTTGCGCATATTTTGATTGGCTATAAATTTCATTGATGCTATTTAATAGGGCATTTAATGCCAACAATATAGCCACTGCCATTCCAGCCAATGTACCGCGAGAAATCCATGTTTCATAAGGGGGTAATTGATGGGCAAAGTTATGGATGAGTGCCAATGGTATCAGGTATGATAGTCGCGTGAAAAACCCCTGTGCCACTAATTGGTCATCAACCTGTGTGGCAGTGCGTTTAAATATTTGCTTTAGTGATTTTAATAGGAGGTTTTTAGCCAGTATAAAAATGACAAAACTGATGATTAATAATGCCATAAATTGAAGTAGTACATGATCTTTGATATAGTTTATATAAATGTCCATAATTACCTAATTATCTAATTGTTGTTAAAATGCACAGTACACCAGTATTTGCCCGTGGGATATGTTAATGGTAAATCCATCATCAATTACCGCATTTAATGTACCCCCATATAATGTGGGAAGTGCCTCATTTTTCAAGGGATATTCTAATCCAGTAGTAGTGATTTTGATGGATTGATCTAAACTAAATAGGGATACTTGCTGACCTTTGATTCCATCAAATTTTTGTGATTCATGTACCGAGTAAAAACGGCCATAATCAGTAATCATTACCATATCCATTTGCGTATCAAATTGTAGAATTGAAAAAATGTTTCCCAGTAAGTGGTCTTCTCGTTTCCCTGATGCCCCTAAAATGGTAACTGTCTTTCCACCATGTTGCTCTACCCATTTGAGTGATTTGCGTAAATCATTTTCAGATTGGTCTGGCGCATGCACTAAAATATTGGCTAAGTCTTCTTTTAAATTTTGAGGGATAGAATCAAAATCACCTACAATGGCTTGGGGGCGTTTCCCATAATCAATGAGGGATTTTACAGCACCATCGCAGCAAATAATACTGCCCGCAATATCTAACTCATGAAGCGGAATATCATGTTGAGGAAACTCACCATTAGCAAGCACCACAATGGGGTCAATAAGTGAGGTTAACTCACGCATCCCAATCCTGTTTTAGCCATGCCTGAAACATTTGTTTTTGCCGAGGTGTGGGATGCTCAACTTTTTCAATAGTATATTTATCAAATGGAAGCGGTTTAGCCGGTACAGAAATGGTTTTAATTAGTCCATCACGAGAGATTAGAAAATCAGCAGACTCACCTATAGAAATATTGGCCATGTTATCTTTTATATTTTCTGTAGATACACGATTACCATTGATGGCTAAAATTTCATCATGAACATATAACCCAGAATCATAGCCTGAACCGGTGGAAATAGTTGCATTGATGTGGGTGGAATTCTTTTTGATATTGATGCCAAACCATCCTGAATTTTTATATTTTGATTTAGAATATTCAGATTTTAGTACGACGCCAAAAGGCTCAAAATAGTTGCCAATATGTAATGGGGTGGTGGTGGAGAGGTAATTCCAAATTTCATTCAGTGGTTCACCTGCCACATCCTCACAAATAGATTTAAAGGTGGCATCGTCAACTCCCTTGCCATCTTCCTTGAATTTTTCCCACAGTGTACGATAAATGTCATCCATGGATTTCTGCCCATCCGTCAAATCACGAATGGTTAAATCTAATGCCATAATAATGAGTCCACCTTTTAGGTAGTAAGAGATGGATGTGTTCACACTATTTTCATTAGGGCGATATAGTTTTACCCATGCATCAAATGATGATTCTTCTACCGTCATTATATCTTTTCCCGGGATGCCTTCATATCGTTTGATATCGTCGCAAATGGTTTCAAAATATTCGTTGATAGTAGATACACCACAACGGGGTAAAAAGAGGTTGTCGTAATAACTGGTTACGCCTTCTGCAATCCATAATAATTTAGTGTAAACCTCATTGTAATAATTAAATGGACCTAATTCTTCTGGGCGAATTCGTTTAATATTCCAAGTATGGAAAAATTCATGGGATACCAAACTGAGGAGACGCACATATTTTTTGCGGTCTTTGAATCCGTTGCGGTCGTAAATCATAGAGCACGATCGGCAATGTTCGAGTCCACCAAACCCGCCACTGGTCAAATGGAGGAAGAATACATAATGTTCATAGGGTGGGGTATCACCAAACATGGCGTGGATTTCATCTACAATTTTTTTTGAGTCATCTAACAGGGTGGGAACATCCACATTCCCAGTAGAAGTGATGGCATATTCATGAGTTGCACCACCGGCCTCAAAACTATGAATTTGGTGATTTCCCACTTCAATGGGGCAATCGATCAAATCATCAAAATTTTGAGCTACAAATTTATCATAGCTCCCTTTGTAACTCTCTAAAGTGGTGGTGATTCGTTGCCATTCATGATAGGGCTCGACTGTCAATTCTAAAGGCTGATTCTCATATCCTTCTGGAATCATAAAAACGGAGGCACCATTAATCATGGCTTGCTCACCATCTAAATAACTGGTGCGGACAGTTTTTTCGTAGGCATACACTTGGTAGGTGAACTCCATTTTAGCTGAATTTTCTAGGGTTACTCGCCATGTATTTTTAGAAATTTTTTCCACATCCAATTCACCTTGCTTGTTGGATGCTGATGTAGATATTACATTTTTAGAAAATTCTCGTACCAAGTAAGAACCGGGTGTCCATACCGGCATTTTAAAATTTAAAACATCACCTGTATGGCCATCCACCTCAATTTTAACATTGAATATATGGGTGTGTGGGGCCTCCATAGAGATGGTGTACTTAATTTGACTTTTGTTTGACATTTTGACCTATGCTTAAAAATGAGTATGAGTGAACGCCGAAAATTTACATTGGATAGCATACGCCTCATTACCCTTTTTTGCTATGCGATGATTGAGGTAATTTTGCCCCTATGAAAAATTATATTTTAGTAACTATTATTGCATTTTCATCAATCTTGATGGCTGAAGAATTAACAGCAAATGAAATTTTAACTCGTGTTATGAACCGAACAAATGGGCTAAATCATTCTTTTGAGTTAGATGTATTAAAATCCCAAAAAGGGAAGCCAAATAAAGCCAAGCGGTTAAAAATTTCATCATATTGGCCCAAAGGCGGCAGTATCTCTCGCATGAGTGTTGTGGAAACATTGGCGCCAGATAATTTGAAAGATGTGCGGTTTTGGGAGCATCGCTTTAAAAATGGTTCAAAAGCAAAACGCTGGATGACCATGCCACTCACCGGAAAGTTAAAGGATATATCAAATAAATTGGCCAGCCAAAACGAATTTAATTTATCAGAATTAGAGATTACACCTGAAATTATTGCTGGAAATGAGAATAAAATTGTAGGCAAAGAAAAAATATTGGGCAAAGATGCTATAATTCTGGAGTCAATCAAAACCAGAGGGAAGAAGATGCGTACCATGGTTTGGGTCGATTCAGTAGAATTTTTCGTGCTAAAGGCAGAGTTTTACACCAAAAGTGGACGTAAAAGTAAGGTGATTAAAATGGGTGATTTAGCAGAGTCTAATGGCATGACATTTCCACAAAAAATTGATGTGGAAGATTTACGTAAAAAAATAACTTTTGCAGTAAAAGTTGAAAAGTTGAATACTCATATCCTCATTAATGAATCTGATTTTTATCCCAGAGCATTACAAAAATGACTCGAATAAAACGGACAAATGATGAGCTGAAGGCAGACAGGCCTACATTGGATGAAGTAAAGCAGATTCCCCGATTGCCTATTTCAATTTTGGTAGAAGATGTTCGCTCCGTTCATAATGTGGGCTCCATTTTCAGGTCTGCTGACGGTTTCGGAGCAGAGATGATTTATCTCACTGGATATACGGCATGTCCCCCTCGCGAGGATTTACATAAAACAGCGTTGGGTGCAGAAGAAGCCGTGCCGTGGCAACATTTTGAAAATTCAGTAGATGCAGCAAAAGCCATAAAATCTGCTGGCATCAAATTGGTTTTGTTAGAACAAACCACCACATCAGTGGATATTTATTCCATTTCTGAGTCCGAATTCCCTATCTGTTTTATTGTGGGTAATGAAGTGGCAGGAGTATCAGAAGAATTATCTGCAATGGCAGACCTTCATGTAGAAATCCCTATGCGTGGCGTGAAGCAAAGTTTGAATGTTTCTGTAGCAACAGGAGTGGTGGGCTATGAGTTGGCCAGACGCTTGAAGGGCAGTTATTAGTTATAAATTATAAATTATTAATTGTTAATGAAAACGGGGAAAGTTTCTCAGTTCTAAGTTCCATAGTACCTGAGTATTAGTTATTCTGAGATTTACCGAAGAATCACAAGAGTCTATCTTAGAAGAATGAATTTAGATTATTCACTCTGTTCAGAATGATAATAGACTGGATTTTTTTATTTCTCCACATCCCAAATCCCAATTCCCAATTACTAATTCCTAAAACCGAATCCCGAATCCCTGTTTTCATCATCAACCATTCACCATTAATAATTAACCATTGTTTCCCGTTACATCTCTTTACGATTGTCCCTTTGAGATTGGTGGGTAGTGCATGTAAATTCAGTAATCTTATTGAGGAGCATTTTCAACATGTGGCATTTTTCTAAAACTTCCCTTTTATTTTCATTTGTATCTCTCGTATTCTCGTTTGAGCGAGGTAGTATTGTGAGCATCCAAGAAATTGATTATGAATCCCATGCTGAAATTCAATCCAACATTGATAATGATTTAGGAACATTAAGTATGGACGTTGATTATGGGGCCACCATGTTTAAGGTGGTTTACGAGACGGTGGATGGTTTTGGTGACTCTACCATTGCTTCAGGTGTATTTGCAGTCCCCGAAAGTGAAAATGAGGCCTTTGGAATTTTATCATGGCAGCATGGTACGGCTATTTACCGAGATGGTGTACAGTCTAATGGTGGATTTGATGTATTAGCTCGTGCGGTGGCGGCTACGGGTACGGTATATGTAGCTGCTGATTATTTAGGTATGGGCGTGTCTGAATCAATTCATCCTTATATTTTGAAATACCCTTCCGCCAATGCGGTTATTGACTTAATTAGGGCGGTACGAAATTATTTTGATGAAGACCAAACAATCTCTCTTAATCGACAATTATCTATCTTTGGATATTCAGAGGGTGGCTATGCCACACTTGCCGCTCAAATGGTAATGGAACAAGAAATGTCTGACGAGTTTGATATTACCGTATCTTTTCCTATGGCAGGGCCTTATGATTTATCTGGCACAATGGTAGATAAAATGTTAGATGGTGAACCGTATGGTGAGCCATTTTATTTACCATTCATGTTATATGCTTACATCAATTATTATGAAATGGGATCTCTTTCAGATTATTTTATTCCGAGCTTTTCACCTCAAATTGAAGGCTTATTTAGTGGAGATTACGGCGGTGGTTATATAAATAGTTATATGAATAATAATGGGTATAATCCACCTATTTTATGTATGATACCTGAAGTGGTGGACGAATTTTCAACAGATGAAAATCATATTCTCAGTCAATTACTTACAGAAAATAATTTATATGATTGGGCGCCTCAATCCCTCACTTACCTATTTCATGCGTTGGGTGATGAATTGGTTCCTCATGAGAACTCAGTATTGGCCTATAATTCCTTCGTCGAAAATGGATCTGAAAATGTACATCTAGAACTTTTACCCGAATCATTTGGTGGACATGCTGAGGCAGCCCCTTATGCCGTACTTTCTGCACACTATCTCTTAGCTGACATGAAACTTATAAATCCAAAAGGTGATGTAACTCATGATGCAATGGTTGATATTACTGATTTAGTGTTAACAGTAAACATCATTATGTCAATAGTGATGGAAGTAGATGATTACGCCCTATGGGCAGCAGATTTTAATTCTGATACGATTATTGACATCCTAGATTTGGTGAACATGGTTAATTACATCTTGTCACAATCTTAATCGGAACTATTTCCGCTCTCAGTCTTATTTAAACTTGTAAGCCTTTAGAATTAGTTACCTAAAGGATGGTAGAATAACTGTAAATTTGGCGCAAGAAAATGGACACTTTTTACACATTTGATATTCATGAGGCATTTATGTCTCGAGCACTGGAGCTGGCCCGTGAGGGACAAGGCAAGGTTTCGCCCAATCCAATGGTGGGCTGTGTATTGGTAAAAGAGGGTGAAATTATCGGTGAAGGTTATCATGAGGCCTATGGAGGTCCACATGCAGAAGTGATGGCGTATAAAAATGCCATTAAAGAACCGGTGGATGCCACCGTGTATGTGACCATGGAACCATGTAGTATTTTAGGTAAAACCCCCCCGTGTACAAAATTTTTGATTGAAAATAGTGTCGCTGAAGTATATGTGGCCATGCTTGATCCAAATCCTGAAGTGAATGGAAATGGAGTAGCAGAGTTGATTCACGCTGGAATCCCTGTGAAAACGGGTATATTAAAAGAAGAAGCTGAATTTTTAAACCGTGGATTTACCAAAATCATGAAGCATGGTCGCCCGTGGGTCATCGCCAAAGCGGCTCAATCTGCAAATGGATTTTTGGGTATGGACTCTGATTCACAAACATGGATTACAGGTGAGGAATCAAAAGAACATTCCCACAATTTACGCGCTCATGTGGATGCCATTATGGTGGGGCGCCAAACGGCACTTATTGATAATCCCAAACTTACTGTTCGTGAGGTGGCAGGATATAACCCCCAACGTATTGTGGTAGATACAAACCGAAAACTTCCACTTACATTAAACATTTTTAGAGACCATCAGGCCGACACAAAAGTACTCTGTTCTGATGCACGTTTCGAGCGCAGTCGAACCTCTTTTTGTGATTTTATTCCCGTTAAAGAGGGAGACAATGGCCAGCTTGATCCTGCTGCAATATTAGATACATTGGCCAATGAGGGAATTACCTCTGTAATACTTGAAGGTGGCGCAGAATTATTACAATCGTTTAATGATGCAGGATTGGTAGATGAAATTTATTTGTACACCGCATCTCATGATTTAGAGGATGCTACCCTTGAAAATCCAATAAAGATTTCTGAAGATTGGGATGTTAAAGATACCAAAAGATTAGGTGATGATACGCTAATTATTGCCGAAAGGAAAGTTGAATGTTTACAGGAATCGTAGAAGAATTGGGCACCGTTTCCCAAATTCAAAAAACGGCTACAGGCAAACAATTTACGATTACCGCAAAAGCCATTATGGATGACCTTAAAATTGGCGATAGTGTAAATGTAAATGGCGTATGCCTCACAGTGACTACTCACGATAAAAATTCATTTAATTTAGATTTAGTGAAAGAGACATTGAAAAAATCTAATTTGGGTGATTTGAAGAATGAAAGTCATGTAAACCTTGAGCGGGCGATCACATTGAGTACACGATTGGGCGGGCATATTCTGCAGGGCCATGTTGAAACGGTAGGCGTGATTATGGATAAAGTTTCATCAGGTGATGGGGCTACATTGTCAGTAGGCATTGATCCCGGGTTTATGCGATACTGTATTGCAAAGGGTTCAATTGCATTAGACGGTATTTCACTTACCATTGCATCCATGTCTGAAAATATTATTAAGATAGCATTGATTCCGCATACTTTAGAAATGACCACTTTAGGTTATAAGGATGTGGGTGATTCATTGAATATTGAAACAGATATTATCGGTAAATATATTGAACGACTCATGAGTTTTGAAGATGACGATGATCAAATGGAAGAACTACTACTTAAAGGCCTTAAAAACTGGGAGTTTGGCGAAAGTTAATGACAAAATTTGATAGTATAGAAAAGGCAATTGATGAATTTCGTCAAGGCAAAATGTTGGTGGTTGTAGATGATGAAGATCGTGAGAACGAAGGTGATTTTATTGTTGCTGCTGAAACGGCAACCCCTGACGATATAAACTTTATGATGAAACATGGTCGAGGATTGGTATGCATGCCAATTACTCAAGACTGTGCGAATCAATTTCATTTGGGGCCAATGGTACCCCATACTAATAATACGGCCCTTTACGAAACTAACTTTACCATCAGTGTGGATGCCGTAAAAAATGCAACTACTGGAATTTCTTCAGCGGATCGCTGGGAAACCGTTCAAGTCCTTTTAGACGAAAATGCAAAACCTTATGCTTTAGGCCGACCGGGACATATGTTTCCGTTAACGGCGAAAGATGGGGGTGTGCTCCAGCGAGCTGGGCATACAGAGGCATCTGTTGATTTAGCTATTTTAGCGGGACTCAAACCTGCCGCACTTTTGGTTGAAATTGTAGATGAAGATGGAACTATGGCGAGGGGAGATAGATTAGAAGAAATTGCAAATGAACATAATCTTACCCTCATCACCATTGCAGATTTAATTGAATATCGCCGTAAAAAAGAAGAATTAGTAGATGAACTTTCTATGATTCCACTTCCCAATAAATATGGTGATTTTGAACTCATTCTATTTGAAGATAAAATTCATGGTGATCATCATGTTGCTTTGGTAAAAGGTGATATTTCTGAAGAAGAAGATACACTTGTTCGGGTCCATTCTCAGTGTTTAACCGGTGATATTTTTGGGTCTTTTCGTTGTGATTGTGGCCAACAATTAGAAGGTGCACTTACCCGAATTGAACAAGAAGGTAAGGGAGTTCTGGTTTACCTCCGTCAAGAAGGTCGTGGTATTGGACTAAAAAATAAAATCAAAGCCTATCAACTTCAGGATGATGGTTTAGATACGGTTGAAGCCAATGAAAAATTAGGCTATGCTGCAGATTTACGAGAGTACGGAATTGGGGCTCAAATTTTACGAAAATGTGGTGTGCGAAAAATGCGAATTCTAACAAATAATCCACGGAAAATCGTAGGTGTTGAAGGTTACGGCTTAGAAGTGGTTGGACGTGAACCATTAGAATTTGAGGCAAATCAAGTGAATGAAAAATATCTCAAAACTAAGCGTGATAAATTGGGTCATTTTATTTTGGGAGAAGAATAATGTCATCATCTTCAGCTTTAGGTTTAAATGTGGTAATTGTCATTAGTGAATTTAATCCAGTTATCACTGAATCCCTTCTTAATGGTGCCATGGATGCCTATATCACTGGCGGTGGAAAAGAAGAAAATGTTAAAATTTATCGTGTGCCCGGAGCCTATGAAATTCCCGGTACGGTGAAACAAGTAATGGAAAATCAATCTCCAGATGCGGTGGTCACATTAGGTGCCGTTATTCGTGGGGGAACGCCTCATTTTGATTATGTGGCTGGCGAATGCGCCCGTGGAGTGAGTGAGCTCTCAATGGCTTATGATGTTCCTATAATGTTTGGCGTACTAACCACAGATAATCTTCAGCAAGCTCTTGAACGTTCTGGCACAAAAGCCGGTAATAAAGGTTGGGATGTGATGGAGGCTGCAATCCAAACGGCTTCTGTATATAAGGATATTCAATCTCAGTCCAATTGAGAAAATTTCTCCCCCTTTTACTCACCTTTTCTTTTTCAGCTGACCTCCATTGGGAGGCTATTACTTCTCTAATTAACCCTTCCGATATACAATTTTTAGATGATGATAAAATTTATGTCACCACAAATGGTGGTGTAGTTCAATTCGATTTAAACTCAGAATCTTTTACTGAAATTGGATTTGACGAAGGCATTTGGCCCCTTGACTTAACTTCAATCTATGTTGATGATGATTTACTTTGGGTAACTGATGCCAATGGTAGTTTACAGACATACAATTTGGATTTAGGAACTATTGAGAAAATTTCACATCTAGATTTTATAGACTCCATTACTGATTTGAATTTAGCTAACAATTATATGTATGCTATTGGCCATGGAAGCACACAAGATGGTCTCCTACAGTTTTCCCGTGAAAATGAGGATATATATTATCAAAATTATTTCCAAAACTTTCCATTTACATTCTCTCAAATTCATGATCTATATATATTTGATGATACCATTTACATAGGTTTAGATAGTGGTCTCATCTCTACAAATGTGAATAGCTCATATTTGTATTTATCTTCTGAATGGACCGAGGTGGATAATTCAGGTTCCATTTATCAAATTACAGACAAATATTATTTTACTGAACATAGCATTATACGTTTAGCGGATGGAGCTTTTTATTCTGAAATAAACTCAATTGCAATGGATTCAAAATATGATTCATTGTCATCCACATTAAATTGGATAGATGAAACTACCCTTTATGAGTTAAATGAAAATGAAGGTAGTGGTGGTGTAGATACGTTATTTATAAATCCATTTAATTCAAGTGAT
>JACKQG010005855.1_pt1 | contig 13306 bp, 12 predicted proteins | sample 8237621 | NCBI WGS metagenome assembly JACKQG01 (sample SAMN15677084, study PRJNA649215) | marine metagenome | biome: marine; feature: Black Sea; material: saline water; isolation source: suspended particulate matter (SPM) from the Black Sea western gyre | collected 2013-06-09/2013-06-10 | depth...
GTTCAGATGGTCGTGGTGATCCTTACCCCCGCTGTTTACTCTGCCACGAAGGCATAATAGGCGTTTTCGAATCGATAGTAACTTCGGGAGAATGGGAAGAGGTGCTCTACATTACGGGTGGGCAAAGGGAAGCATATGCACTATCAAACCTTCAGGAGTTCTTTTCAGAGATAAGCGAAGCTTGGTGGGGCGTGAATGATTTCTATCCCTTCGTTCGCGGCGAAGTAATCACTGCGTTTCCAGAGGTCGCGGCACTGATGGATTCGGTGTGGTCAGTTGAATAATCCACTATTCTTTCGTTTGGATCTGTAATTCGCCGCTGGTGGAGAGGAAGACAACTGATCAGTATTCCCTTTGAATCCCTCTAATCTTGGGCCTTAGGCATCAGACATTTTTCAGGGTGAAATCGCTTTCGTCGTTTAGTTTCCAGTTCCCATTAGGGACAGTTTCGTCGTGGATAAGGCGGTATTGGTTGGGGGTATTGATTATGTACATCCAGCAGATTTCCTCCCCCACACGCGTAGGTTTGCGGGTATAGAAATGACCATTCCCTTCAAGTCGATCTAGTTGGGCAAGGGTTCTTCCATTGACAGCATAAACTTCACCCTTGATGGAATCTGTTCCCCCCAAGGCAACGGCGGGGAATGCACCTAGGTTGAACATGGTGTACTTTTTTAGTGAAGTCTCTCCCTTTCCCACAAACTGCGAGTCGTTCAACAACCCGTCATTGATGAATCCTTTCTTTAGGGAGCCATAGACGAAGACCTTGTGCAGTAAACGCCTAGCTCTATTCTTGAGGTTGTCCATTACTGGCGCTCTACAATTTGTGCGGATAGGGAAAGAACTTCGTTCTTATGCATCAAGCCAGAAAGAGCCAACGCCTTAGGGTGTCTGGGGGTAGGGAGACCAATAGGGGGTTGCTGTATGCTGGTATTAAACCTATTGGGCACACCCATTGAATCACCCAAAACGACATGGGCACGGATGTCAAACCCCAAACCAACACTGGGGCGGACCTCTGCCTTAGCAAGCAGGGGCCTAAGCCGTGTAAGGGGGCTTGATTCGGGACGAGGGCGGCCACGGTAGATTGTAGGTATGGCAAGATCCAATGCCAAGGTCTCGACCCACCGCTCCTTTACGCGAGAGGCATCTTCAAGACAGCCTACGATCTCCACAACTTTCCACTTGCCCTCAATAGCAAGCGCATAACCTACAGCACCATCCATCACACGCGCAACCTGTTCTCTTGTTTCAGAAACGGGATGGCGACGGCGTGCCCCCTCCATCACTTCATCCAAGTCGCTTGTCCCTGAATGGACGCCCATGCGTCGTGCCTCTAGAGAGACGCTATCCCACACATCACCCTGGTTAGAGTGCCACCCGCCCTGTGCTGCCGATTGGGAGACACCCATCTTAGCCGTCCCCTTCACAAAACGACTGACCATTCTGGTGGATAGACCGAAATCCCTCCGACGGGAACGCCCCCACCTTCCGCTCTCAACACAGCTGACAGGAATCGCCAAGTCCTCACCGGCCTTAGATAGGAATGCGGTGTTCAAGAGACGATTCTGCTTAGCACCTACTAACATCTCGCCCTCTAACCCTAAGACATCAAGTGGCAGGCTGTTCTTAAACAGCAGGGTAGGGACACTACCACTCTCGCTAATCTCTTCTACCTTTGCACCCCGTTCTAGCGCCTCACCCAAGGTGATATGGAGTCGATCGCTTCGACCACCTTCGCACATCAGCGGGAGAACCACCCCCCCGTTTACCTGGACTTCCTCGCCCAAAACGAGTTGATCTAGGAACCCCTCCATACCCTTACGGGTTTCGTTTCTTACAGCTTCTGTAACAGTCACAGCACACCTCCTATTCTTTGTTTTAAGTCTCTATTTGGGGCCGGGGCACCACACCCCGGATCCCCTGACACATTGAGGGGGTTAGGTTAGCCCCAGCCCTCCTCGGTGGCATCGTCATTGGGCGCGTCCACACGATGGTCGCGCCGTTGAAAAAGCCGCCCTAGAGACATCAAATCTCTAAGGAGGCTCTCTGGAAAATCATCAGCATGGTTCTGGGGTAGGGTGACGGTGATATGTCCCGGAAAGTTGAAGGTCTCCATCGCTCGCCCCCGCCCTCGCCCCCAACCACCGATGGGCTCACTACGAAGGTGCCCGTCTCTTAGTTCCTTGAACTCTATCAACCTAGCCGTGGGGTAAAGACACCCATAACAGGCCTCCACATCCCCATCCCTAGGTGGCCAACCCAAACCTAAGCATCTTCGTTGCGCCTTGCTAAGCCCACCGTTTCGACTCACACCACGTTGGTGCCACGAGGGGGTAAACACCATCTCTTCAGGGTAGGAAGTCATCCTCAGATGTTCCGGTTCGGGCATTGAAGACCTCATGGAGTGTCCCACATTCTCTGGCAAACGGCTAGAAAAAGGGGCATTATCCCGATCACTAGAAAATGAAGAACTGCCCAAAGAGCGAACAGCAATATCTAACAACCCCTCTTTTTGGAGCTTCTTCCTAATCTCCATAAGACCTAAGCCCTCTTCGCGAAGGTCAAGGATGCGGTTGATGATATCCCAATGACGGTAAGTGAAACCTCCAGCAAAACCTGTTTCCGCAGTGCGCTGCGCTTTGGGAACCAACCCTTTCTGTTGCCAAGACACGATCGTTCTAGGGCTCACTTTGGCACTGGGTCGCTCTAGACGCAACTGATCCACAACCCACTCTAACGAGCGGCCATCTTCAGGAAAGTCTCTTTGTCCCACATTGGTTATTCTACACTTGCTACACGCATAAGTTTACGCACTTCGCCTGAAATGGGCACTTTCGTTCGTTTACCTCTGGTATATTTCCCACAAAGAACGAAACGAATTAGATAAAGTGCGTGCAATAGTGCGTTTACAGAAACTCAGGGGGGGAACCGGGGAGGTTCTCTATCTCGCTGGCTGAAAGAAAAGATTCGGCGAGTGGTTCCATCGCTTGAAGCCATGCCTTATCGGGCATCGTGCGCACGTTATGAAGAAGGATCCGTAAGGACTCTTCGGTCGGGTTTAGTTCGCCTTCCATAAAGCGTTGGTCCAATAGGGTGATTACCTGTTCATGTATTTCGTTGGCGCGTTCCATAGAGTGGTTATCCATCATGTAAGGTCTTGTTGATAATTGTATGGGGTGTATGGGGTCGCTACCCGCAGTAACGCCTTCCCCCGATGGAACGCTCTAGGATGGCGATTATGCCCGCTAATCCCACCCCATCCACGGGCTACCTTGCCCTGCTAAAAGGGAACAGCGACTTTAGGAAAGTCTGGGTCGCTTGGGCACTTAGCCTATTTGGCGATTGGTTCAATATGCTAGCCACCGCTACCCTACTTACCCGCCTGACGGATAGCGGTGCCGCCATTGGGGGGCTGTTCGTGGTAAGGATGTTGGCACCCAGTTTGGTAAGCCCTCTTGCAGGTGTCCTTTCTGACCGCGTTTCTCGCCGCCATATCCTTATCGCCACCGACCTTCTGAGAAGCGTGGTGGTTTTGGGGTTTTTGCTCGTTCGCGATCCCTCTCAGATATGGCTCCTTTATACACTTACCTTCATCCAAATGGCCCTATCAGGCATTGCCTACCCCGCCCAGCGCTCTATCCTGCCGGACATCTGCTCTAAAGAGGAATTAGGGGCGGCAAATGCCCTAAATTCCGCTACATGGAGTATCATGTTTGCCCTAGGCACTGCCTTGGGAGGCTTTGCAACTGGTGCTTGGGGCACATCCCCTAACTTCATCATCGATTGTGGTACATTTCTTCTGTCGGCAGCGATTCTCAAGAGCCTTTACTTTAGGAAGGGTGCTGCGGAAACAGCGCCTTCACAGAGTGGATTTGCCGACTTTAAGAAGGGGCTTCGCTATCTGAAAGACCATACCGATATACTCGTTGTCGTCTTGGTCAAAACCTCTTTTTCACTCTTTGTGGTGGGTGCGTTCAATGTAGCTAAAGTTGCCATTGCAGACAGGGTCTTTCCCTCTTCCAATGGGGGTGGCACCAATCTCGGGCTTCTCTACGGAGCGATGGGTTTAGGTACCGCATTGGGGCCTATTCTTTGGCGAATCTGGACAAGAGACAACGAACGAAAAATGCGCATCGCTATCGCCGTGAGTTACATCGTTGCTGCAGGCGGGCTATATACCGCCAGTACTCTCTCCTCTTTAGGTGTTGTCGCCTTGGGTAGCACGCTTCGGGGCATCGGTGCAGCGACAGGTTGGGTCTTTAGTACGCAAATCCTCCTTCACAAACTGCCCGATGGTGTTCGAGGACGAGTCTTTAGTAGTGAGTTTGCCCTTCTTACCCTTGCAAATGCAGCGAGTGCCTATATGGGCGGACAACTCGTAGACACCATGGGTCCCGAGGGCCTTTTGAGAGTCCAATCACTCCTCGTCCTCATCCCCTTGGGATTCTGGATCTGGTGGAACGGGCGCACTTTTCGCACCCATGCCCCCCTGTAGGATTTCTGTATGGGCCTGCCACTAGCGTTCTTTCTCTTCCTTTCCCCCCCATCGATTCTTTGCCAAGAGGCTGGCGCACAACTTGCCCCTCTTCTGCAGCGGGCAGAGGGCGAAATCTCCAGCGACATCCCCTCTGATGGCGGCTCCGCTGTTTGGTGGCAAGAGGTTGCCCTTTCGCGCCACCTTCTCGTTCAACCCTGGGACGCCCTTTGGGCAAGTCTGCGAGGGCTTGAGGAGGAGTGGACACCAAGGGGTAGTATCCATACAGGCATCTACCTATACTGGATGGATGGATTTGAAGAGAGTGCCGAATCGTTCCTGAGATGTGGGCTCACAGAAGGGGAGGAATCGATGGAAGCCCGCGAAACCCTTGCCTTGCTCCTAACCAAAGCAGGAAGAAACAGAGAGGCACTTCTGGAGATTCGTGCAGCTCGTGCGCTGGCCCCCAACGATCAAACTTTGGCGCTTGTAGAAGAGATGATTCAAACGGGGGAACGACCCTACGGCACTTTGGATATCTCGCGGTTGGATGCGTGTCACAAGGAGGTTTTCGAAACGTTGGACCACTTGGCGAATAATGGTCGCCTTCTGGGGCAACATCTGGGTCAATGGGATGATAATTACAACGCTTCTTTTCTTTGGGAGAGTTTTTCCTTTGACGGCATTAGAGAATCTTGGGTGGAAACTCGAGAATTAGCGATGCTCTCCTATAGTGAGTATTTGGATCGTTTTATTCGTCCCTTTGCCATCCCTGAAGAGATGGACCTTGATCTGAAACAAGCGCACCTTGCCTTCCGTCAATCCACTTTCAATCATGGCATTAGGAGTTGCATTGAGGCGATCGGTCTTGCCCTCCTCTTTGAAACGAAACACCAAACCACCTCTTCGGGCACAATCGATGCATTCTGGGCCGAAGCTATTGGAGCCAAACCAGGCGACACAACAGGCCTAAACGAAGACCTTTGGGAAGAGCACAATCTGAAACGGATCGAGATACAGGCTGAAGGTGATAGGAGATTTGTCGCTTGTGATAATGCACCATGCATGCGCGCCTCTAAAGTTCAGGAGTGCCAAAGCCAAGGTGCAGAACTGGCCCGCCTTAGGGCTGTATTGGATCTGAGACATTCGAAAGCCTCTTTGGGCATCGACAAAGCACGCGAAAACCTCCTTTCTTATTACTTTAGTTTGGCTGAATGGGGAGGTTCATTTGCCGTTCGCTGGATTCCCGAAATGGTAGCCGATGCCGCCTTCCTAAATCTTCCCAACAGCCATCCCCTTTCCATCTATAGTGTGTTGGAATTGCCTCAGAAGCTGGGTTGGCAAGAATGGGGACAAGGATCTCAGTCTTGGAGATTGGTAGAGGAGTTTCTAGACCAACGAGAGGTTGAGCTCTCTTTAGCCACCCCAGAAGCAAATGACTACATACGTAAGCGTGTCGCTGAGAACGCGGCAACCTGTGCGGCTGCTGTAGAGTCGCTTGAAGCATTAAGTCGAGAACCTACCGACTGGGACTCGCACTGGGGGGGGTTTGATTGGAGCCCTCGGTGCGATGCCAAACTAGACGGGCTAACTGTAAGCGTCGGTTGGACTGGTGTCTCGCTTGGGTTTAGCCTACCAGGAACGATCTCGCCTTCTGTGGGCGCTACTGCTGAATACCGCAGCCGACGGATTGAGACAACGATGGGAGCAGGTCTATCCTCTCAAGGCGGTGCACTCTCGCTCTCCCCCTCTGCCTTCGGGGACAATCCTTCCCTCAAAGAGAGTGGGGGGTTAACGGGGGCGTTGTTTTTGGGTTCTCCTACACCCATTCAAGTCGGGCTAGAGCTCAGTGGCGAAGTTCGGCTTGTTCGCCATGTGGGATCCCAAACCACCTCTGTTTTGGCCACTGTTCGACCCGGTTTGGGGGTAAGGATGGCTAAGGGAGCCGTAGAGGCCACTTGCTCGCTTGGAACGTCCACGATGTCGTGGACGCCGCGTGCAGGCACCAAACGATAGATGTGCTTGATTGTCGTTGCTGTGGGTGTGCTGGAAGAGAGCCCCTTAGCCCTAGCTTCAAACAGAGAAGAGAGCCCAACGCGCCCTGGAACTCCACCCTTCGTCTGGGAGCGCCCTTTCTCCCACATCTTCGCAGGACGAGACCCCTTAGGAGGTGGCACTTGGCTAGGGGTAGGGAAGGGTGGGGGGAAGGGTAAAGAGTTGGTCGTCGCCCTCACCAACCGACCCTACGACCCCCAACCCGCCGAAAGGAGCCGGGGGCTCCTTGTTCGGGATCTCTTGGGAGAGGAGTCTGCCGCCTCGGCTGCCACCGCTGCCCAGACGGCGTTTAACTCCACCCATTACGACGGTTGCAATCTGGTATTGGCAGACCGAGAAACGACTTGGATCGCCGATTCCGTATCGGGGGCAACCAAACAACTAGGGGTAGGGATCCACCTCATTGGGTTGGGGGAGGCGAATGATCCAAAAGACAAGCGATTCAAGAAGGTGAGAAAAGTCATGGAAGCGTATCCGCTTTGTACAGCGGATGATTGGATTACCCACATTCCTGTCCTGCTAAGCGACCATGGAATAGAGAGTATCTGTAGGTGTCAGGCTGAAGGACGACCCACGATTTCTGCGGATGTGCTGACATTGGGTAAGCAAGGCGTGCAATGGGTCCATGCCCAAGGTCCCCCATGCTCTACGAAGTGGGAAAAGGTAGGGAGTACTACCCCTTAAGAGATTCGGCAGCTTGGGCAGCTGTAGCGATAAGGGCATCCACCGCTTTGGCACCACCCTCGGATTCGCTATAGATGCGCAGAAGGGGCTCGGTTCCACTGGCTCGCACCATCACCCAACCACCCTTCACGCGCACTTTGACACCATCAAGAGTATTCGCAGCGTCTTCCTTGACCCCCAACGCTTTCGTAAGTGCTTTGGCAAACGCTGGGGTATCGGCTCGTAATCGCTGGGCTACTTCGGGTTCTACTTTTTGATCGCGTCGTTCATAGAAAAAGTCTCCATATTTCTTGCGGAAGGTCTTTCGAAGGGCAAAAAGAGGCTTTCGTTCTCGTGCCAACATGCGTAAGAGGAATAGAGCACCCAGCAAGCCATCTCGTTCGGGGAGATGGAAACCCATCCCAATACCCCCACTCTCTTCCCCTGCGACTATCGATTCGCCGCTGAGCAAAAACTGAGAGAGATGTTTGAAGCCCACAGGTGTTTCAATAAGGGGAACATCGTGTGCTTCAGCCACCCGAGCCAACCAGTCGCTGGTAGGTAGCGACTTAGCAATGCCCCCCTTTTCAACACCCTCGGGGGGGTTAAGGAGAACCTCATCCGCGATAATTCCAAAGACCTCTTGAGGCCAAAGAAGATCTCCCCTCTCATCACAGACTGCCAAGCGGTCGCCATCACCATCAAAAGCCAATCCCACCGTTTTTCCCGCGCGAAGAACGCCCTCTGACAAGCCCTCTAGATTGCGGGGAATCGGCTCGGGGCTTCCCCCCCCAAATCCAGGCTCTTCAAAGTCTCGAATGCCTGTTATGGCAAGCCGCCCTTCGCCCAAGCCCATCTTTTGTGGCACACCGATTTGAGCACCGTGCATATAGTCAATCAATACACGCAATGGGCTCTCTTTTAAGGACTCAAGATCTATCCATTTCTCAAGGGCATCTTGGTAATGGGCAATGAAGTCATCTGTTTCGTGAGGGAGCAACCGGGTGGTATCTGAAGAAGGGTATTCTGTGGGAATCTCAGCCACAATCTCCTCTACAAGAGTTTGCCCCATTGGGTTTCCATTAGATGCCCGCAACTTGACCCCCAAGTAGGAATAAGGATTATGACTCGCTGTCAACATCACACCCACATCTCCATCAAGTTCTCTTGTAGCAATACATAGAGCTGGAGTCGGGCTTACACCCCTAGACAGAGTCACATGGCACTTCTCTGCAAGGAGCGCCTCTGTAGCGATACGGGCAAACTCGCGGGCTTGAAATCGTGTATCGTGCCCCACCACAACCCTTGCCCTTCGAGATGAAATATCATTCATCCGTCGCCCCACTGCAGACATCAACCTACGGAGGCTATCCTCGGTAAACCCGAACCCGATTTGGGCACGCCAACCATCGGTCCCAAAACGGATTTCTTCGCTCATTTCGCCCCCTCCAGAAAGGTATTTGCCAAACGACGAATCCTACCAAGCCTAGGGCTTCCCACCCAAGAGTTGTCTAGCCGCTCCAAAGTCAACAATCTATCAACTGTCTGCTGGGGATTAGAGGCATAAGTGCTTTCAGCCCATCCCAACACCTTCGTTCCCATCCATCGCAACGCCCAGGGCTCCAGTTCCCCAGCCAAAGAGACGATCTCCGGTGGCGCCAAAGGCGAGCCACAAACCAACACCATCCAAAGATCCCAAGCCTCTCCTCCATCTTCTACACCCAACAGCAAGGGGCAGGATTCGCTTTCGGGCAATAAGCTTGTAGAGGTGCTCCAGAGGCGTTCGGGAAAGACCTGCCGCCACTGAGGAAGCCAAGATATTGAGAGACGCCGACTAGGGGAAAGCCCCGGTTCGAAAGGTCCCAATTGCTCCAAGAGATTCACTTCTTGGTCAGGGTCCCAGTACGATCGGGATGAAAGGGCAGCGCCTTTCCAAGCATCATCGGGGGCTGAATCCCAACCTAGGTGCCAAATCGTCCGTGCAACCGTCAAATCGTCATGCGCTCTTTGGCGTGAAGCCGTCAGAGCAGATCCTGTTATTTCTGATGGTTGAAACGGACTCCGATTTAACCATTCCCAAGCCTCTTCCCAATCCACAAGAGAATCGGTTTTCCAGAAGCCTCCAAGAGCAATTGACGAAACCAACAATTCGAAGTATCTACCCCCTGGTCGGTTCAGCTTGGGGTCTTCATTGCGAACCATGGAGATATACTTCTCCCAAGGCGATTCACTATTGATTGCTGTTTGCCACCTCACGAGGCACGCTTCTCGAAACCGGGGTTGAGCGGCATAGAGGCGTTCAGAGTCCCGGCGGGCCCGCTGGGGCACATCTAATCCTTCAAGATAAAGGCCCCACTCGCTCAAGGCATCTTCGGGCGGCTTGCCGAACGCTTCCTCCCAATCCGCGTTCGCGTATAGAGCAAGAAAAGCCTCCTTCCCCCGGCTTTGTAAGAGGTACCCCATCAACCCCCCCGAACGCTTGTACGATGTGCGAAAATTCCCCGTCCAGAAAGCGAGGCCGCCCAAGACTTCAGTGGGCGCTTCTTGCGCCCTCTTGGCAAAGGCTACATGTGCCCATTGCCCTTCATCCGTATCCGTAAACTCTGCCAAAGCAACCGCTGCCCCCTCCACAATCGTGGTACTCCAGGGCACTCGGAATGGCCAGGGGCCTTTGGAGGCGAGGATGGCGTGAACCATCTCGTGGGAGAGGTGGGGAATAGAGGGTCGCAAGCTAGACATATGGATCGTTCCTTGCCACGGTTTGACAAAATCAACCCTATTTACACCCGTCCAAAAAAGCTGTTCACCCTCCTCCAGCAATAGATGAAGGGTTAGGGGTCGTTCAACCCCTAATCCCAACTTTTCGCGGTGCTCCCTAGCCAACGTAGCTGCCACCATAGCAAGCCTTTGGACATCTCCCACTTTTTCGGGGTGACGCAGGGACCACCCCTTCGCTGTTGTTACGACGATTTCGGGCTGATTGGCAGGCCATACAGCGACCGTTTCGCGGCTCGCTCTAAAGAGAATCCCTACCCCCCCGCCAAAAGGGTCTCCCAATAACATCCACGCCAAAACAGCAAACGCTTGACCACGCGCTACCCGTCGCTTCTTTGCGCCTGACAGATCTTCCCGCCAAATACGAAGAGCTGCCCAGATAAGAACGCCCCATGCAAAGAGAATCGCTTCTGTTCCCTCCCCCCCCTCCCCACTAGAAAAGTGGAAAGAGAGTTTTCCCGTAACAGGATGGTAGGGTGCCATTCGGGGCCCCAGCAACACCTGCGCACCCGAAAACAACCCCGTCCAAAGAACGAATGTCCACAACCTCTTACACGCACGCTTCACACCCCCTTTTCCCACCGCACCCAAGACAGCTCCAAGAAGGATTCCTGGGAGAGGTGCCCATAGGAAGTTGATCCTCATCCCCGTAGGGAGAGGAGGGCACCATGTCGTCAAACTAGGGAGAATAACTAGAGAGATCATGAGAGGGAAGATCAGAAGAAAACCACGGAACAATCCGCTCTTGAACCGTGCGCGACGATTCCCTTTCTCCTTTCCAGCAAGAACTCCTGCGACGAGAAATCCCACCAGTGAGAGAATGATGGACCACTCTGGAACGGGCCCCCTCATCATTCCCACAGGTAAAAGGAGGAGGAGGGGGGCGATACCTAATCCCACCATCAACCACCCCCATTGTCCACACTTTGGCATCCTCATAAAGGTATGATAGACCCTATGAGCATTCAAAAGAAAGCGATGGAACTAGGGATTGAGATTGGTAAGAGCCAAGAATTCAAGGCAGCACGCCGTGCCGAAGAATCTTTGGGCACTGAAGATGACCTCCGCGGACATATGGGAGAAATGCAGGCGCTCCAAGACCAAGCGATGGGCATTCGTTCTCGTGGCAACCAAGTGCCCGAAGAGATGGTCAAGAAGATGGAAGGGCTTCAGATGAAGATCGAAGCGAATACGAAATATCAACAGTTCATTGCAACTCAAACCAATCTTCAGAAAGTCATGGAATCGGTCAACAAAACAATTGGCGAGGGCATGGAGAAGGGTCTAGACAAGAAGATCATCACTCTCTGATGAATCGGTTTCTACCCCTGCTCCTTCTCCCTTTCGCGGCTTGCTTGAAGTTCGCCAAAGAAGAGAAGGTTGAATTTGATCTAGATACGATCCAAGTTTCCTCGCTTGTAATCAGTCGGTCTGTGGTCGCGTATGGGAGCCTCTCTCCCCTGACCCAAGTCGAGATAAAGAGTGAGGCTTCGGGCTTGGTAGCGACGATGGATGTAGAGGTGGGCGATCGGGTTGAAGCGGGGCAGATCATTGTCAGCCTTGACCGCGAAATCCTAGAAAGTCGCTTCCGTCAGCAAGAAGCCGTTCTGCTTCAAACTGAAGCAAGCTTGGGAACAGCCCAGATTGAACTAGAAGCATCCGAACGCGATTTGACCAAACTTCAACGGTTGGTGGATGAGGGGTATGGCACCGTTGACGAGTTGGCTCGTGCCCAAGACCGATTGGAACGAGCCCACCTTTCAGTGGCATCTGCACAAGCGAGTAAGGACCAATCTGCGGAATCGGTCTCCTCGGCACAAGATGATTTGGACAATGCTACCATTCCTTCCCCACGAAACGGTGTTATCTTAGCGGTCTATGTAGAAGAAGGCTCTGCAGTCGCATCTGCTACAAGTGGTTTGGGGAACGGCACCCCCATTGCTTTGGTGGGGGATATGACGGTCATGAAGTTCTTGGGCTTGGTGGACGAAACCGAGATTGGGAAACTCCAAGATGAAATGGAAGCGAATGTCAATGTCCAAAGCTATCCCGAAGATTCATTCCCTGGAACGCTCCAACGGATCTACCCCATGGGGCAGAACCAAGGAGGTGTCGTAAGTTATCAGGTAGAGATTCGGATTCCTAACCCCGACCGAACCCTTTTGCCAGGGATGACGGCAGAAGCTCGCTTCATTACCAGTTCTGAAGAGATGATGGGACTACCCGACTCTGCCTTGGTCTTTGAAGAAGACAAGGCTTTTGTTTGGGTGATGCGAGCTCCCGAAGATGACCCCGAAGGGGAACCCGTACCTAAGAAGGTCAAAGTGGAGATTGGGTTTATTGGGGATGAGGCCGTAGAGATTCTCTCGGGTGTAGAAGCGGGAGAGTTTGTGGTGGACAGACCAGGCACAGAGATGGATGCACTTTCTCCTGTCAAAGTCCGCATGAGCCGTCGCCGGCATTGATTCAACTCCAAGGCATTTCAAAGGTTTACCAAACCGGGAAGGTCTCCTTTGAGGCTCTTAAAGGAGTAGATGTCACCATTCATGAAGGGGAATCGGTCGCCATTACGGGTCCGTCTGGTTCAGGCAAGAGCACCCTGATGCATATCATCGGTCTCTTAGATAAGCCGACGCAAGGCACCTATCACTTGGACGACAAGGATGTGAGTCAACTGAAGGCAAACCAGTTGGCAAAGATTAGGAATGAGAAGATAGGGTTTGTCTTCCAGAGTTTTCATCTTCTTTCGGGCGCTCGTGCTTGGGAAAATGTCGCCTTGCCCCTGATTTACGGGGGGGTAAAAGGGGCATCCAGAAAGGAACGCGCAATTGATTCCCTCAAAGAAGTCGGGTTGGGTCCTTGGGCTCTCCACAAGAGCAACGAACTGAGTGGTGGACAGATGCAGAGAGTCGCTGTCGCGCGTGCTTTGGTTTCCAAGCCACGTCTCCTTTTGGCGGACGAACCGACGGGGAACTTGGATAGTAAGACCAGTGCGGAAATCCTTAAGTTGCTTGATGATCAACGGGCAGACGGCACCACACTAATCATCGTCACACACGATCACGAAGTCGCCGACCAATGTGGTCGAACAATCCACCTCTTAGACGGAAGAGTCGTCTGATGTTGTTTGAGAACATTCGCTTTGCGATGCGAGCGGTCTTCCAGAACCCCCTACGGAGCATTCTGACCCTTATAGGCATCACCTTTGGTGTCGCTGCAGTCGTTATCGTTTCTGGTGTGGGAGAGGGTTTTAGGAAGAATTTTGAAGAAGGTATGGGTGAACTGGGTACAAACCTTCTCTTGACAGGTCCTGGCCGTATGGAGGAAGGAGCCCTA